>Ga0116164_10000096_pt1 | contig 85294 bp, 71 predicted proteins | sample AD_UKC109_MetaG_FD_89888 | JGI IMG/M metagenome (GOLD analysis project Ga0116164, IMG submission 89888) | Active sludge microbial communities of municipal wastewater-treating anaerobic digesters from Hong Kong - AD_UKC109_MetaG | ecosystem: Engineered > Bioreactor > Anaerobic > Digestate... | reverse complement strand
TGCAGAATCATTGCCAGACTATTTGCTGAATCAGAATTTTTTGAAGCTAATTATTATATTTGTGTGTCAGGCCATAAAAAATTATATGAGTGTCAGTAATCGTACATAAAACTCCATTGATTTTGACTTCGTCGAGCTCCGCTTCGCTCCGGTTCTTCGTTTACCCCGGTCCCAAGGTGAGCGAAGAAAATCAATTGACTCCCCCTGGGGATGGGGTAAAACAATTGATTTTCAAGCGTCTTTGGATACATTATTAATCATTCCTGATAGTCATAAAAAATTATATTCAGAATATGAACCACTTAGTATCTGACAATAAAGTATTGTTCTTTCACATGAAAAATCTGATCGGTCCTTTTATCCTGGTATTGTGCTTCAGTATGCCGGGAAAGATAAATTCTCAACAGTTTGTTGCAAACTACGACGAGTCAAAATTGCCGGAATACACTCTCCCTGATCCTCTCGTCTATGATAACGGCCGGAATGTGAAAAACATCAGAGCCTGGGAAAAGAGGCGAGATGAGATATATAAAAAGTTTGAAACCGAAGTATACGGTGCCAGCCCCGACTGGAATGGACAGATAATCTTATCTGAATTATCATCAACCACAGATGCCCTGGGAGGTAAAGCAATCCGCAGGGAGATGAAACTGACTCTCAGAAATGGAGACAGATCACTCGATATGATAATGCTTCTGTACCTGCCAAAATCTGAAAATCCGGTTCCGCTTTTTCTGGGATATAACTTCGGTGGAAACCATTCGGTGACCCCTGAGCCCGGTATTATGGTCACCACCAGCTGGATTCGCAACAATGCATCAACAGGTATTACTGAAAACAAGGCTACAGAAGAAGGAAGGGGCAAGGGTGCATCCTCATGGCAGGCAGAGGAGCTCATAAAAAGAGGATACGGTCTTGCTACTATCTATTACGGTGACGTTGATCCCGACTATGACGATGGCTTTAAAAACGGCGTCCATGGTCTTTATGACCAGCTGCCTGACAGCAGCTCATGGGGCAGTATCGCCGGATGGGCCTGGGGACTATCAAGGGCAATGGATTATCTCCAAACACTCGAATCTGTTGATCCTGCAAAAGTAATTGTCATAGGTCATTCCCGGCTTGGAAAAACAGCGCTGTGGGCAGGAGCTTCGGATAAGCGCTTTGCAATGGTAATATCAAATAACTCGGGATGCGGCGGCGCAGCCCTCTCACGAAGAGCTTACGGCGAGACAGTCGGAAGAATAAACACTTCCTTCCCGCACTGGTTCTGCGAAAATTTCAATAAATACAACGAAAATGAAAAAATGCTGCCGGTCGATCAGCACCAGTTACTTGCACTGATAGCACCCAGACCGGTATATGTTGCAAGTGCTGCTGACGACCAGTGGGCAGACCCCAGAGGAGAATTCCTGTCATGTTTGCACGCTTCACCGGTATATAAACTCTTCAGAAAAAAAGGGATTCCTGTCAACGCAATGCCACCTGTCAATAAACCCGTTTCCGGAACAATAGGATATCATATCAGAAGCGGAGGCCATGCCGTTACCCTGTACGACTGGCAGCAATACCTCGACTTCGCCGATAAACATATAATGCACAACCCATCCCTTAACCCTTAAACCTATAATATGAGACTTATTATTACCAAAGACCAAACCCTGGCAGGAGAATGGACAGCCAGCTACATTATCGAAAAGATAAGAAAAACAAATTCCGAACGGGAAAGGCCATTTGTCCTGGGATTACCCACCGGATCATCACCCATACCTGTTTACCGTGAACTGGTAAAACGGCATAAAGCCGGAGAGATTTCATTTAAAAACGTCATCACCTTCAACATGGATGAATATGTAGGACTGCCGGAAGATCATACCGAAAGTTACCACTACTTCATGTTCGACAACCTGTTCAACCATATAGACATTCCACGCGGGAACATAAACATCCTGAACGGAAATGCAGGTGACCTTCAACAGGAGTGTGAAGATTATGAAAAGAAGATTGCCGGCGCCGGTGGCATCGATCTTTTCTTAGGAGGTATAGGACCCGACGGCCACATAGCATTTAACGAGCCCGGATCATCGCTGGCGTCACGTACAAGAGTCAAAACCCTTACATACGACACAGTTGTGGCAAACTCCAGGTTCTTTGGCGGCGATCTGGCCAAAGTTCCCAGGATGGCACTGACGGTTGGTGTTGGTACAGTTATGGATGCAGGGGAGGTAGTGCTGATAGTAACAGGCTTCAGTAAGGCAAGGGCTCTCAGAGAGGTTGTTGAAGGCGGAATAAGCCATATGTGGACAGCTTCAATACTACAGATGCACCCCAAAGGCATTATCGTATGCGACGAGCCAGCTACTATGGAAATGCAGATGGAAACAGTGAAATATTTCACCAACCTCGAAAACAAGCAATTCTGATATAAATACATTAACACTAAAATATTTAAAGAATTGAAGATCAAGATGTTATTGATAGCTGTGCTGTCGTTGACATTCTGCTGTCAGCTGACAGCTCAGCCATTAATTAAGAAGCTCCGTTCACCGGTAATCTTCAGAGGCGATAGTATCACTGCCTATCGCGATCCTGCAATACTCTTCCACAAGGGAATATACCACCTCTTCTTTACCCTCGTTGAGACTGAAGCCGACGGCCTTGTCTTTTCCTATACTGCGAAATCCGTATCACGTAATCTCCGTAAATGGAGCAGCCCCGTTAAGCTTACCCCACGTGACCAGAACCTTAACTTTTGCAGTCCGGGAAATGTTATTCGTTTCGGTGATGAATGGATTCTTTGTCTGCAGACATATCCGAGGCCGGGACTGAGAAATACCGACCCGGTGAGATATGGAGATCAGTCGGCCAGAGTATTCATTATGCGAAGCAATGATCTTGAAACATGGAGCCAGCCGGAAATACTCATGGTTAAAGGTTCCGGAGTTTCTGTCTCCGACATGGGAAGGATGATAGATCCCTACCTGCTGGAAGACAAAACCGAAAAGGGGAAATACTGGTGTTTTTATAAACAGAGAGGCGTGAGCATGTCATTTTCCTATGATCTCATGAACTGGACTTTTAACGGCTTTACTGATGCCGGAGAGAATGTAACTGTGCTTATCGAAAACAACGAATACCTGATGTTCCATTCCCCATCAAATGGTATCGGAATGAAAAGATCGCCCGATCTTAAAAACTGGACCGATACAGGTATACTAATAACACTGGGACAGGACCAATGGGAGTGGGCCAGGGGCAGGATCACAGCCGGTACGGTGGTAAACCTCAAGGATGAAAAACGCATAGCCGGATATCTGATGTTCTTCCACGGATCCGGTCCCCTGAAAGAAAATCAGGGCGATTTTGACAGAAATGCCTCCATTGGAATAGCCTGGAGCAGAGATCTTTCTGAATGGGAGTGGCCCGGTAAAAAATAAACTTAACAGCTATCCGATATGAAATTAAAATTGAAAACCCTTATTACCATTTTTATTTTAACAGCAGTATTATTTCAGGCCTGCGACAGGGGTGAAAATACTGTTATTACAATCAAAGGCGATAAATGGCATATAAACGGTAAAATCACCAATCCCGGCTCCCAGGCTGAAGGTCTGCTTATGAACGCCAGGATGGTGAATTCTTCATTTGAGGACAGAGGCGATAAAATTCCTGATGAATTCGCCGGTTTCGATTCCGATGCCAACACTAAGGAGTTCATTTCAAAGATACCTGATTACACCGGTGCAGGAGTCAATGCTTTCACCATTTCCCTGCAGGGAGGGTCTCCGGGATACGAAGGGGCCGTGAACTCAGCCTTCAATGCTGACGGTAGTCTCCGTCCGGATTATATGACGAGAATATCAGATATCATTGAGGCGGTAGATGCCAGCGACGCAGCGGTGATATTGACATGCTTTTACCAGCGTCAGCATTCAAACACGTCATCACTCGAAAACCGTGAGGCGATGCTCAATGCCGTCAGAAACACTGCATTATGGATAAAAGAGAAGGGATACCGGAATGTTCTTCTTGAGATATCAAATGAATACCTTCATAACGGCTTCCTGAAATGGAATGACGGCACCTGGCTCGTAAGCACAAAAGGCCAGCTTGAGCTGATTGCTGAAGCTCGCAAAACTAATCGCCGCCTGCTGGTCAGTACAAGCGGTATGGGAGATGGCCGGCAGGAAGATTCTCTTGCCAGGGGTGTCGATTATATAACTGTTCATTTCAATACCACACCTTTGGGTAAATATGCTGAGAGGATAACCGCTCTCAAAGGATATGCTAAACCCATCATTTGTAATGAAGATGACAAACTTGGTAAGGTGGGTGCCGCAGCCCTGTTTGAATCAGTTCTGTCAGGGTGCGGATGGGGTTATATGAACAACCCGGTGAATCAGACCATCCCTTTTATTTTTGAAGGAACACAGGATGATATTCCGGTATATGGGATGATGAAAAAGGTTACATCTCCGTATCAGGCTGAGAGTGAATCATGGTCTTCCGGTAAGATATATTATCCGCCTTCCGATGAAGCAGGTGGCTGGAGAACCCTGACGGATACGCGTAAAATATTAAAAACCACCGGGATAGATAAACAGGTGCTCGACAGCGCATTCGAATTTGTCCGTACTACAACCAGAAATGGTGGTTTACTCGTACTTCGCCACGGATGGCTCGTATACGAGAATTATTTCGGAAAGGGTCAGCGTGAAGCTGCCCCCAATCTGGCATCATGCGGAAAATCGTTTACAAGCGTTGCTGCAGGTATTGCAATGAGCGAGCATCCTGAATTGTTTCCTGACGGACTCGACCAGAAGGTATTTACTTCAGAATATTTTCCCGGTTTTGTCTTCCCGCTGCCCGATACAGCTATGGCTGAAATTAAGATAGGTCAGCTTCTTTCTTTTTCTGCCGGAATAAGAGGCAATAATCCTGTATATGTTAATGGAGAAAGGTCATCAATCGACCCTGTCGGTCCCGACGGATGGTATGCAATGACTGATTCTTTTGCACTGGGCCTGAAGAGTGGTGTTATCAGCGGCAAACCATTTACAACCACCACATTGTGGTGCGAGCCGGGAGGAGGATATTCCTACGCCACTGCCTCAATTCACATAGTATCGATAATGGTCAGGCATCTTTCAGGAATGGAACTGGAAGACTACCTGAGGTCACGTCTTGCAATACCCATGGGCTGGAGCCGCTGGGGCTTCGGTTACAGGAACCAGCCGCTTGTCGACCATACTCCGGGAGGAGGAGGTATAGCTCTCCGGGGCACCGATATGCTGCGCTTTGGATGGCTCCTGCTCAATAAGGGCAGGTGGGAAGACCGTCAGCTTATTCCGGAAACCTATGTTGAAAATGCCACAAGGGCGACAATCTACAATCCGCATTTTCCTTACAGTTTTCAATTTAATGTAAATTCTGGGGAAGAAGAAAAAAATATCCCGGCGGATGCTTTCTGGAAGACAGGTTCGGGAGGGCATTGTTTATATGTAGTCCCTTCGCTTGACCTTGTAATATGGAAGCTTGGAGGGCGCGACGGTCAGTACGGAAGCTCCGATACAGGCCTTCCCCAGCCTGAACCTGCTGAAGGAAGCCTGCCCCCGACAGAAAAAGTAAGTTCGACACCCGACGGTTCGGAATACACAAGGCTCCTTGAAATTGTAATAAGGTCGATAAAGGAATGACAACATTCAGAGGTTATCATTTCCGGCGCCCTTTTTCTTTGGTTCGTTTCTTTTTGGACGAACAAAAAGACATGAACATATAATAAAAGAAGGTGTCCTTTTGAGACACCCTCTTCTTATCTTATTCCAGTGCCGGTTGTTATTTTGTTCTTACAGGAGTTGTCAATGTCACCTGTTCACTGAAATTGTACTGGGTTGACGAAGATCTTACTCCGATACGGATAAAGTACCTTGTATCCCATTTCAGTCCGGTTATCTGGTAAGTTCCGCTGTTCGACGATAATGATTTCTTGATGGTCGAATATGAGGCGCCTGAGCCCGTACTGGTATTGGGATACTGGACAGTACTGCAATAGATCTCTCTTGATGAAGGTGTGTTGGTTGAGTTCTGTGTAATGTTAAAAGAGACATTGACAGTTGTGTCGGAGGGAGTGCTCACAATAACAGGTTTATCAATAGTGAAGACCGGTGTCACAACAAAGTCGTGAACGATCTGTCCACCCGAAAGATCAAGGACCACAGTATCTGTTGCTGCCGGTACTATGGGGCCTGAGATATAAACTTTTGAGGGTACCGGCCATAGTTTGGTATGTGAAAAAGTACCATCGCCTTTTACTCTAAGGTCAATAGTGCTGACATCTGTTTCAGCCAGTACCCTGACCACGAAGTTGGAGTTCGTGATATCACCCGGAACAATGTTGCCGGCTGCATCCTTCACGGTACCTGAAAGACCCCCGTCGAAGCCAAAGTCTGTAATAGGCTTGTCGCATGAGATCGCCATTATCAGGAGAAGCACCGCTATAACGGAATTCAATATATATTTTGTTTTCATATCTGCATATATTTTAAATTGTTAATAGAGCGGATTTTCAATCAGGTCGGGGTTATTGTTCAGCCTCGAATCCGTGATAGGATTGTAATAATGCGCTGCCAGGAAGGTTCTGGTGAATGATTCACAGAAAATCGGCAGGAAATAATATTTCCCTGAGGCATAGTGATAAATTATCCTCAGCCCCTGGAACCGGTGGTTCAGAACGGTTTCTGATACTCTCCATCTGCGAAGATCCCAGTATCTGAAATTCTCAAATGCCAGCTCTGATCTTCTCTCTGTCCGTACCAGGTCGCGGGTAATAGTGGTTTCATCAACCAGTGTTATTCCTGCTCTCTGTCTTGTAGGGTTAAGCGCTGCAGCAGCTATGGCAAGATGACCCATCTCAAATTCAGCTTCTGCCTTGGTTAGATACATCTCAGCCAGCCTGAAAAGCGGCCAGTTTGTAATGCTCTGTCCATCAGGTATCTGTATGTTTCTTCCATCGGTGAATTTCTTTGGAAGGAATCCGCTGTTGGTACTGAAGTCATCTTTTACCTGGGTTCTGGAGTCAATGCCGACATATTCCATTCCATTGTAACTGCCTGTAACATTGCTCACTATCTTGCTTACATCAGGTACTGTACTGGATGTGTCGATACCTTCATAAGTTTTGACCGTTCCCCCTGACCATGCATCTTTTTCGAAGAAAACTGTAGCAAACAACCTTGGGTCTTTTTTCATGAAGGGGCCTCTGCCATTGTCATAGAGATAATCAACGCCGAAGAGAGGCTCATCTGCGCTGCCGTCAACATTTTCATATCCGAGGAGGAATTCCAGGGTAGGATCCCAGGTACCGCCCCTTCCGGCAAACTGGTTGGGGGCATTCCATGCATCCCAGCCATGCCCGATGTTCACTCCGTCGTATACTCTTTCCCAGATAATTTCGCTGTGTGATTCATCGATAAATATAAGCCTGTAATTCTCGACCTTATCCGATGGAACGGGATTGTATAGCGAATATTTACCCGAAAGAATGACCGAGTCGGCTGCAACGGATGCCTTGGTGTACAGTTCGTTGGTCCGTGAGGCAGGTATACCCACAAGCCCGTTGAGCTGCACAGTGCTGAATTTGGCTATTGAAGCCGACCAGAGGTTAGCTCTTGCTCTCAGTGCAAAGGCAGTATACCTGTTTACCCTGCCCTTTGGATCAGGTGTGGCAGAGAGCATTGGGATAATATCTGCGAGCTCCGAATCGATGAAGTTGTATATCTCTTCCTCTGTGCTTCTTTTTGTGTATTTCTGATCTATCGGAAGTACGAAGGGATCAATCACCATATCTACAAGAGGTACTCCTCCGTATCTTTTTTGCATCTCGAAGTATACAAATGCTCTCAGAAATCTGACCTCTCCCTCAAGCTGGGTTTTTACTGATTCTTTGAGCGATGAAGCTCTTATTTTATCAATAAAATCGGTCATGTCCCTTATGTAGGTATAGTCCCAAAGTGCATTTGCTTCACTGGTTTTGCTTACAGTACCCTGCGTCACGTTTGACCTGTTATCGGTTGATGTTGTCATTTCGTCCGATTGTGTAGTCTGCTGGCTCCTGAAATCATTAAACGGGAACCTGGAATACAGGTTGGTGACATAAGCCTGAGTAAGAATTTCGTCCGCAAAAACATCTTCGGCATTTATCTTGTCGAGAGGAGTTCTGTCAAGAATATCCTCGCAAGACAGCGTGACAAAGATCAACAGCACGCTAAGTAATATAATTCTGTATGTTTTCATAATCTGGCTCTTTCAGGTTAAAATTTAAGCACGAAACCGGCGTTATAGGTACCCACCGGAGGATAGTAGTCTCCGAATGTCCGGCCTGGACTTGTATTTGCCTCGGGATCAAGGAAGTCGATGGGCGATATTGTAAACAGGTTGTATCCTGAGACATATATCTTGCAGCTCTTGAGATTAAGAGGCTTCAATATCCTCTGAGGGATGTTGTAACCGATTTCAATTGTTTTCAATCTCACATATCCGCCATTTACAAGCCAGAAATCGGATGTAAAACTGCGGTTCGGATGCGAACGGTTGGTTGCATCGGTTCTGAACCTCGGCCATTCAGCGTCAGTATTCACAGGATACCAGGGGTTTTCAGGGATATAGGAATTTTCAGCCCAGTAGGTAATAGGCTGGTTACCTGCATAGAATGGTATAGTGAAGTCGGGTGAATTCCTCAGGTTATAATCATATAATCCTGCTCCCTGTACCAATAAGGAAAGTGTTATTCCCTTCCATGATAAGTCGGCAAATACACCATAATTGAGTTTCGGGAATGTTCCTCTTCCGATGATCACGTTGTCGTCGGTGGTAATTTTACCGTCGCCGTTGTAATCGATATACCTGATATCTCCGGGCTGGATGGTGGCATTGTTCTTACCATCCTGATCTGCCCAGTTGTCAATCTCCTCCTGCGTGCGGAATAGCCCGTCACTCTGTATTCCCCAGAAACGGTCAGTCCATTCATCAATACGGTTACCTCTCCTGTATGCTTCCATCGTGGCGTAGTCGGTCTGGTCGACAAAGACAGTTTTCTCACGGTTCCATGCTATGTTACCGCCGGTTCTCACATCGAGGTTCCCGAAGTTTTTCCTGTAGGCAAGCTCTAACTCAAATCCGCGGTTATCATATTTCGCGTAGTTGACCTGCGGAAGCGTTGCACCTACAACATTAGGCAGTGATTGTATACGTGTGCCCAGCACATCGGAACGAAGCCTGTAGAAATAATCGAATGAACCTGTCAGTTTTTCATCCCAGAATCCAAAGTCAAATCCCACGTTTGTGGTTTCCATCTTTTCCCAGGTAATAGACTTGTTTGGAAGAGCATCAGGTCTGATACCTTTTGACAGGGTATTGGTGCTGCCGTCGAAAATGAACTGCGAGGTCATCGAGAAAGTCTCGAGGTACTGGAAGTTACCGGTATTGTCATTTCCGAGGAGACCGTAGGAAGCTCTTAACTTAAGATTGCTGAGTGCAGGGATCCTGTCGGCAATGAATGGCTCCCTCGATAATCTCCATCCTATTGATGCCGATGGGAAGAATCCCCATCTGCTTCCTTTGGGGAAACGTGGAGAGGCATCATACCTGCTGTTAAGCTCAAGCAGATACTTGCCTTTGTAATCATAGTTGATCCTGGTAATGAGCCCTTTGCGTCCGCCTTCAGAAGCTGAGCCATTGTTGGTCTTATCAAGGTCGGGACCAGCAAACAGGTAATCGAGGTCGAAGTCGTACCTTATACGCTGGGCATTGAAATAATCCCTTGAATCGCTGAGAACTTCAAATACAGCCAGGGCGCTTATGTTATGATCATTAAGCTGCTTGCCCCAGGTAAGGAAATATTGCTGGTTAAGGTTATAGCGGATGTCAGTTGATTCGTAAATCGAGGTATAGGAATTGATATAGTTTGCAAGCGTATAAATGTCATTATCCCAGTCATAATAATAGGTCGGGCTTTGCTTCTGTTTCTGCTTATACCTGTCGTAATTCCTGTTTACCTGGAAGATGGCTTTTGCATTCAGGTTCCATGGGAGTTTGTAGTCAAGCGAGAGTTTAATATCTCCTGTGACAACATTTTGTTTTTTATATCCGACATTTTCACTGTAGGAATATTTCTCAGGTGATTCCTGACCTACGAGTTTTGTCGGATCGGGCCAGCTTGCGGAATAATAAGGTCGTGCTCTGAACATCATTGTCATGATACCAACATAACTGCCTCTTTCCATTTCATAGAGGCATCCGTCATAATCTTTATTAAGGATGTTCAGGTCGACACCCATATTGAGTTTTTTCGTCAGGGCAACGTCGATGTTTGATCTGAGATTGTACCTGTTAACTTTAGTGTCGTTTGATCTCAGCATGCCTTCCTGGTAGAAATACCCGGCTGAAACGAAATACTTAACCTTGTCGGTTCCTCCCTGAATGTTAATATTCGTCTGTAACTGGGGTGCATATTTTCTCAATGTAATATCCCACCAGTCGGTGTTTGGATATTTGTTCGGATCAGACCCGTCTTTGAAAGTCTGAAGCTGTTGCTCAGTCCAGGGTGGTGTTTTCCCGTCATTAAGATATGATACATTCTCCATTGCAGCGTATGTCCATGAATCAACAAACTCAGGTATTAAGGTAAAGAACTGGGTACTGAAGTTACTGCTGATTGTCACTTCAGCTCCTAATTTACCGCGTTTGGTTTTAACGAGGATTACACCTTCACCGGCACGTGAACCATAAATGGCTGCCGCAGCAGCATCTTTAAGGATGCTGAAGTCTTCAATATCATTAGGATCCAGCTGGTTGAATACCTCTGAGGTGGCAGGCATACCATCAATGATTATCAGCGGAGTTCCAAATCCCCTGATGTTATAGCTTACGTTATTATCCCTTCCGGGCTGACCGCTCACGTTCTTGATAAAGAGACCGGGCGATTTTCCCATAATGGCCTGGGTAAGCGTGGGAACAGTTATTTCAGTAAGTTCAGCAACCTTTATGGCAGTGATACTCCCTGTCAGGTTGACTTTCTTCTGGGTTCCGTATCCTACCACTACTACTTCTTCCAGACCGGTCATCTCTTCGGCCAGCGATACATCAATCACTGAACGACTTCCGATCTCAACTTCCTGTGCCGTATATCCTATAAAGGAGAACACAAGGGTTCTGGCATCGACAGGGACATCAAGAACATACCTTCCGTCAACTCCGGAAGCTACTCCTATCGATGTTCCCTTTACAACAATAGACACACCGGGAAGAGGATTACCCGACTGATCGGTTACCGTTCCCGTGATCCTTTTTGTATTCTGCTGGTCGTCAGGATTATCAGCAATGACAATCCCGTTACCTGCTATACAAAAAGAAAAGAAAACGAGGAAAAATAAAAGCCTGGCTGCAACAGGCATTCTTCCCCGGGAGGTTCTGTCGTATGAGAGAACCCTTTTCTGCAGGTTTTTTTTCATAATTGTAAGTTGGTTTAAAGCATGCCTCAAAATAACATGCCTGGGTTTCTGGAAAAAACTACAAATGAAAATAATTAAAAAGGCTGTTAACTATTTTCATGTTTCATGAGGAGTTTAAGTTTTTTTTCATTGAGGTTAAGGGTTGGTTAAATACTTGATTAATTTTGTTGGTATTAATGATTATGCAAAATATATATTAAATGGTAATAAAAAAACAAATAAATGTTAAATGTTAGCTTTATAATGTAAAATTAACACTATTTATATGAAGAAACTATTATTAAGTCTGTTTATACATCTCGCATTTATCACATCGTTGCTTGCAGATGTTGTTGTGGAAATGAAAGCACCTGCCGGTGTGGCCGTGTTTGAGATAGCTGAATTTACATTTCTGGTCTCCGGCCAGGTATTCGAAAATCCTTTTACCAATGTTGAAATAGAAGGTATATTTACACATGGTGACTCACAGGAAAGGGTATATGGTTTCTGCGATTCCGAAGACGGATCTGTCTTTCGTCTGCTTTTTTCACCCGAAACGGAAGGAGCAGTGTATACGTATAAAATAACCTTCAGGGGAGATGGTTTTAACCGGGTCTTCAGCGGCAGCCTTCGCAGTGATCCAGGAATAGGCAAAGGACCTGTAATCACAAATCCTTCCTGTCCCCGTCATTTTGTTTTCAAAGGTTCCGGTGAACCATTTTATCATCTCGGATATACTGCTTATAACCTTCTGGACATCAGCAATAGTGATGAACAAATCGTGGAAACGATTAACTATTGCCATCAGCATGGTTTTAATAAGATACGCTTCCTCCTGACAGGATATCCGCGTGATTTCGACAACCGGACCAGTGATGATGTTGATCATGGTGTTCCTGATGATCCATGGAAATCACCTAATTACGGGGCATACCCGGGAAGGGTGAACCCCCTGCCGGCATGGAGGGGTGAAGCTCATAATTATGATTTTGAGCGTTTTAATGTATCTCACTGGCAGCGTGCCGAGCGGGCTGTCAGACTGATGCGCGAAAAAGGCATCGTTGCAACATGTATACTGATAATCGAAAAACAGAACCTGCCCCGTGAACTGGGCACACTCTCGCCAAATGAGTACAGGTTATACAAATATGCTGTTGCCCGTCTGGCTGCATTCGATAATGTGTGGTGGGACCTCGGAAATGAACATAATGAGTTTCGTAACGCAGCATGGGGAAACACGATGGGTGCTTTTGTGAAGGATCAGGACCCTTACAACCGGCTTGCTTCGGCTCACGCATATGCTGAGTTCTTTTATAATGATTCCCCCTGGGCGGATTTTATTATAACACAACAGTATGGAGACATGGACTCAGTTCATAACTGGGCATTGAGCTACAGGAATGTACCAAAACCGTACGTAAATGAAGAATATGGTTATGAGGGAAGAACAGATGCTCCCACAGGACACGGCATGAACGGTGAATGGGTTCGAAGATGTCACTGGGCAATAGCAATGGCGGGAGGATATGCTACTTATGGAGACTGGAGCAACGGAGTGAGCTATTTCTATATGGGAATTCCCGGACCGGGCATGGCAGCTCCGGAACTGAAATACCTGAGAGTTTTCTTTGAACAGTTGCCCTTCAGTGATCTTACTCCTTCGGATGATCTTACAACAAACGGATATTGCCTGGCACTGAAACCTGATATCTATATTTTCTATCTTCCACTGGGTGGTACGGCGGATATAGACCTTTCTTCTGCCAAAGGACGACCGCAGGGATTATGGTTTAATACAGCTTCCGGTGAGTGGGGTGAACGGCTGAAGCTGAAAAAGGGAAAAAACACTATTGCCTCCCCTGAAGGAAAAGATGCAGTTCTTCTTGTTACAAATAAAAGGATCAGACTCCCCGGCAACCAGGTTTTATAAATTTTATGAGTGTCAGGAATCGCACATAAAACTCCATTGATTTTGACTTCGTCGAGCTCCGCTTCGCTCCGGTTCTTCGTTTACCCCTACCCCAGGGGGAGCGAAGAAAATAAATTGACTCCCCCTGGGGATGGGGTAAAACAATTGATTTTCAAGCGTCTTTGGATACATTATTAATCATTCCTGATAGTCATAATAAATTTTAAGCAGCAGATGATTGTTTTTATTGTCCCGGCCGGGGCTGGATATACAGAACATCTTCCTTCATCTGGATGGCCTTCTCACGATGGTTGGAGATAACAACTCCAAGCACTATCAGCAGGGTAAGGATAATGAAAAATATGAACGGAGGACTCTTGATAAGTTCAAAGAAAAAACTGTTCCTTTTCATATAGTTCAGGTTGGTCGGGCATCCGGGTTACTAAATTATTAAAGAATACGACAAAAAACAAATTTTTTATCACTTTCATTCCAATCTGTATTACCTTTAAAAGTCAGTTAATCTATATTATATAGCTTATAAAATATTGAAAAAATGAGATCTTTCATCCTGTCCGAATCTAACTGGAAGACACTTAAAAATAAAATGATAGAACTGGCAGTGCTGCCATGGGGCGCCACGGAAGCTCATAATTACCATCTTCCCTACGGCACCGACAATTATGAAACGGAAAAAATTGCAGCCGAGGCAGCCAGGAGAGCTGTTGAAAATGGCGCCAGGCTCATTGTCCTGCCTGCCATACCCTTCGGCGTCAACACCGGACAAACGGATATAAGGTTCGATATAAATATGAATCCGTCAACCCAGTTTGCCATCCTTAAGGATATCGCCGCTTCACTCGTCAGCCACGGGGTACGGAAATTCCTTATTCTTAACGGACATGGAGGCAACGATTTCCGGCAGATGATAAGGGAACTGGGAACCCTTCACAGCAATATGTTCATATCCACCTGCGACTGGTTCAGGGCGGTAGAAATATCACATTACTTTGAAAAAGAGGGCGGTCATGCCGACGAAATGGAAACAAGCCTGATGCAATACCTTGTTCCTGAACTGGTTCTGCCACTTGGTGAAGCAGGTAAAGGTGAGGCAAAGAAATTCAGGATAAATGCCTTCAACGAAAAATGGGCCTGGGCAGAAAGGAAATGGTCACAGGTAACTGCCGATACCGGTGTCGGTGATCCATCGGCAGCAACACCTGAAAAGGGTGAAAAATACTTTGATGCTGTTGTGAAAAAGATAAGTCAGCTATTCGTCGATCTGTCGGCTGCCGATATTGATGATATGTATGTCTGAAGGTTCAGGCTTAAAGAACGAGAAATTAACTCCACCGTAGCTGCGATGCTCGAAAAAGAGCTTGTGCGATGAGAAATTCATTTTTCGCGGATGTTCGAGGATAAAGAAACCTTCAGGGTTAATTATTCCCGCTGACGCTATGAGATCCGGAATTTCGGCCAGCCATGACAGTTCATAGGGCGGATCGGCAAAGACCAGGTCGTATTTTACTCTGCAGGTCTTCAGAAAGGTCTTTACATCAATGTGTACAGGCTTTATGTCAGTGAATCCCATATCTTTAATTATACGACGAATGCCGCCAATATGTTTCACATCCTGCTCTACAAGGTGGATTTCTTTTGCTCCCCTCGACGCAAACTCATAACTCATGCTGCCCGTTCCCGAAAAAAGGTCGAGGACAATCGTTTCCTCGTAAATTATCCTGTTGTTAAGTATGTTGAACAGGGCTTCCCTGGCAAAATCAGTGGTGGGTCTCGCTTTGAATCCTCCCGGCGGAGTGATCTTTCTGCCTTTGTATTTACCCCCTATGATTCGCAATTAGCTAAATTGAAAAGATTAATGTACCGGTGCAGTTCAAGCTCGTTGAACACATAACTGAAGGTGAAATTTCCTGAAGGCTCGGTGAAAATGATATTCCTGACATACATTGCAAATCCCGATGAGATATCGTCAAATTTACCTGTATGTCCGCTGAAGTGTATGGTTGCATCGTTGCCTATACCTTTGACCCTGAAGATATTGAGTACGAAATACAATATGTCGGATATGTTTCTGTATGTAAAGGTGTTGCTGAAGTTAAGAGAGCCTCCGGTGTATATTATTATATTAAAGAAATCCTTCTCGACATGAACATGGACATAATTACCGCTGACGCTTCGGCTGCCCTGTGAGAGCTGGCTGAACAGCGGTCTGGTGTGATGGAACGGAAATACTCCGGGCCAGAACTTCTCAGCAAGATGGTAAATGGTACCGGGTTCGGAGAATACAATGTATGCATCAGGGTCGGATATCCTGTTTGACACGATCACGTCATTGTCATCGCGGGTGAGATTGAAGGAGAAATATTCTTCCTTTTTTGCCGGGTCGAAAAGAGGTGCCGGTACAAGGGTGAACTTTGCAGAAGGCATCACCACCTTCACTTTTTTATATTTCTTCGTAAGGAAGTCATCGTGTAAGATCAAATCTTCAATTTCACCCGCTGTAAGATATCTGTTGTTCTCCGGATCGGTCGAACGGATCATAACATATTTATTCCTGATGCTGTCGAGAATGGCAAAGGCGAAACCTGAAGAACTCATCTGAACCGACAGCTCGTAATTCCCGGTCGAGTTAATGTCAAGTGTCTCATCAAACAGTTCCAGTGTCGGCATCGGTTTTAATGTAGATGGCTTAAATCTTGTTCAGATTAGTTAAGTTTACAAACAAAATTAAAAAAATTATCCAAGCTGCTGCTATCCCCAGGCAAAATGTAATGAGAGAGAAGATCATATATAATAATCTCTGCAAGAACCTAGGGAACACTCCGACCGGTGATCAGTCGGAGGCTCTGATGAAGCTGGCCGGGTATATATGTGAAGACAGCAACGATGTGATATTTATCCTTAAGGGATATGCCGGAACCGGAAAAACGAGTGTGATAAGCTCTGTAGTAAAGACTCTCGCTATGTTGCGTATGAGATCTGTACTTCTTGCTCCGACCGGAAGAGCTGCCAAGGTTCTTGGTTCATACGCCGGGACACAGGCTTTTACTATCCATAAAAAGATATACCGTCAGAAGTCTTCCAAAGACGGAATGGGCAAGTTTGTCCTCGACAGGAATAAACACAGGGATACTTATTTCATTGTCGATGAAGCATCTATGATATCCAATAATCCGGCCGGGATATCAATATTCGGAAGCGGAAGGCTCCTTGATGACCTTTTTGAATATGTTTATACCGGAACCGGCTGCAAGCTCATCCTGGTTGGAGACAGTGCCCAGCTTCCACCGGTGGGCTCTGCTCTGAGTCCCGCTCTCGATCTGCAGATACTTGAGGGCTACGGCTTTACACTTGTGTCGGCTGAGATGAGGCAGGTGGTTCGTCAGAGCGAAAGCTCGGGTGTGTTGATGAATGCAACCCGGGTCAGGCTGCAGATCGCTGAAAACAACCTGGTCCATCCGTCTCTCGACGTCGTAAACTTCAGCGACGTCATACGTCTGGGTGGCGAAGATTTGATTGAGGAGCTTTCGGTAGCCTATGGTACCTGCGGACTTGAAGGTACTATTATAGTCGTAAACTCGAATAAGCAGGCAAACCGTTATAACCAGGGCATCCGTAACAGGATCTTTTTCAGGGAAGAGGAAATAAGCGCAGGTGATATGGTAATGGTGGTGAAAAACAACTATTTCCTTACAGAAGAGGAAGGTGAAGAAGAAGGAGAGGGCCCGGGATTTATTGCAAACGGCGATATTGCAGAAGTAAGGAAGATAAGGAAGTTTGAGGAACGCTACGGGTTCAGGTTCGCTGAGATGTCTCTCCGTTTCCCCGATTACGACTTTGAAGTTGAGTCGAAGGTGCTGCTCGATGTTCTTCACCTTGAAACACCTTCTCTTCCTGCTGAAAGAAACAGGGAGCTGTTTATGAATATCCTGGAAGATTATTCAGGTATCAGAACGCGAAAAAAACAATATGAGGCTGTCAGGAACGATCCCTGGTTCAACGCCCTGCAGATAAAATTTGCCTATGCTGTAACATGCCATAAAGCTCAGGGCGGACAGTGGGAGAGGGTCTTTATCGACCAGGGTATGTTCAACCGTAACGAAATAACAACAGACTACCTGCGCTGGTTTTATACCGCACTTACCAGGTCGACAAACAGGGTATACCTGGTAAATTTTTCAGCAGATTTTTTTAATTGATGGCGGAAATAATTTTAGTAATAGACAATCGTCCGTATCATTTCTCAAACATATCCGAATAATATCGTCTTACATAATTTTCGGGGATATTATCAATGGGGTAAGAACCGTGCATTAAAGTATGGACCCAACGACCTTCTCTTTTTTCCAGCACTCCTGTCTGGAAAACATTTTCAAGGCAGGATTCCTGGCCACCGAATATACCACAGTCATCAAGGTAACATGAATACCAGGCAACATCGCCAGATCCGGAAAAGACTATCCTGAGGTCTTTAAATTCGTATCTTGTTCCTCTGAATCCCGGGTCTTTCCATATCTCGGAGTGCTTCCTGAAATTTTCCAGACCAATGATCTTACTGCCTGACGTCAGCCAGAAATGGAACATGTTATCAGCCCATAAACTGTACAGGGCTTCAAAATCCTTTTCAACAGCCCAGCCTATTGATTGTTCTATGGCATGTTTTACCTTAATGTAATCTCCCGTTGTATCGGCATTGTGTAACCATGAAATCAATGGTTCATTCACTTGGATGACTTGCTGAAGACCGCCGGGAGTGTCCCATAACCTTTCGTATACAAAACTTTCAAGCTCATTCAGCTGTCTGGCCTGTTCACCGGGGCTTAACTGGTTGTGATGATGCAGAGGATACCCTGCTTTACAGGTAAACCATTGTATCTCATCTTTTTTAATTCTTGATGCTATTACAGCGCTTAAAACAGACTGGTGTAAGAAAAGTTTCTGATTATATGTCCTGCATGCGCTATCCTGATACTCCCTGTCGTTGACTAGCACCATGAACATATTTTTCCATTCATTCATAATTCCCAGTTCAGGTCTTACCGAAAAAACGGCACAATTAAGGTAAGATCTTACCTTTTCATTGTCAACAAGGGTCTCAACAACGGGTATTTTATTTGCTTTTAATCCTGTTAGTGAATAGATCTTCTGCCAGTAAGGATTTGCAGGTTCCCCTGCAGGTAAGCCTACATTATTTTTAAGATTAACAGGCCTTATTGCAATCTTCCGGCCTTTTTTTAGAATGAACTCACCAGGCTCACTTACTACAAGAGCGTCAACATCAATCCATACAAGGACCTCTGCTTTATTTTTTAGAATCTCTTCGGCCCGGGCACAGGCATGGACTTTTTCAAAAAACGGATACTGAGGCACATCGGGATTAATGCCGAGAGGCATTACGAACGTGTTTTCCTCATTAACAGAACTGTCTGAAAAATACGTTGTATCCGTAACAAAAATGTAAACCGGATTACGGGAATAAGTACCTCCAAAGTCACGTATACTCTGAATAAGGAAATGTGCCTGTCTTTCTTCAGAGGGTGATGTGACCAGTAAAACAAAAGCCAGTTTGACCAGAATGCTGTTCATGATACAGATAAATATTAATAATGTTACCTGGGTCTACTACTGAAAAAAGTTCGTTTTATTCAGTATTCGCAAATTACTGTAACCTTTAATATTTATCCGTTACAAATTTACCAAATGACAGGGTGGGTTAACAACTGTTCGGGTAATATGTATTTTTAACCGGGGCCGTCGCCAATGATCTTCACCAGAACCCTCTTACGTCGTTTTCCGTCAAACTCACCGTAAAAGATCTGTTCCCATGGTCCGAAATCCAGCCTGCCATTGGTTACTGCGCAGACCACCTCACGGCCCATAATCGTTCGTTTGATATGAGCGTCGGCGTTATCCTCGAAACCATTGTGCCGGTACTGTGAATATGGCTTCTCGGGAGCGAGTTTCTCAAGCCACACCTCAAAATCATGATGCAGGCCCGATTCATCATCATTGATGAAAACAGAGCTGGTTATATGCATGGCATTTACCAGAACCAGCCCTTCTATTATCCCTGAATCGGCAAGGCATTTCTCAACTTCGCCTGTGATATTTATAAACGCCCTCCTCGTCGAGGTCTCAAACCATAATTCCCTGCGGTATGATTTCATTTTCCTTTTTTTCGTGAAATTAATATTTATATGTGAAATCTGAACTTCATCTTTGATATAGACAGGCAATTTTCTACCTTGCATCGACCTCTTTGAAACAGAAAAAATAAAATAACATCATATTCTGACTGTCAGAAACATTATGGATATTCCGAAGCATTTTTTATGTCAGTCTGCCATTTTCGGTATCACATGTCTTTTCCTTTCATGTCAGGGCTTTCAGAAGGATAGCGGTGATCTGAAAACATATAAGGATACAATATTTACAGAGTATCTGAGGTGTACTGAAGGCTGGATTGCAGGCGACGGGGCCTTTTCGGTTCCTGTCGGGGATGACCGCTCTCTCTGGCTTTTCGGTGACAGTTACATCGATTCCTACGATCCTGCAACAAGGACCGTCCCCTGTCTTTTCCAGGCAAGAAATGCAGCCATGTTACTGAATATCAGTGATCCGTCGGTGAAGAGCACTTTAAGGGATCCTGAAGGTGATCGGACACTGTTCACCTTCGGACATGACAGGAAATACTGGTTCTGGCCTTTATCGGGCTTCACGAGCCGTGATTCTGTATATATATTCCAGTCAAGGATCAGGTCGACGGGGGAGGGGGGAATGTGGGGATTTGCCGGTGTTGACTCGAACTATGTGGCAAAGATACCTTTGAACAACATGTCCGGAATCAGCTATTTACTTCTGCCGGGCAGCGACAGTATAAACTTTGGTCACTCCTTCATCAATAAAGGCAGGTTTACCTATGTTTATGGCATAAGGTCGAATGGCTTCGGAAACGATCTTTTCGTAGCGAGATTCAGAAAAGGAGATGTATATTCAGAGTGGACTTACTTTGACGGTAAAGGATGGTCAGGAGATATAGGGAGAATCAGCAGGATATATGCCGAATTTACCTCCTCTTTCCATGTATGCAGGGTGGGAAGAAAGTATGTTCTGCTGACAACAGAATTCAGTGTGGGCTGCGATCAGGGTAAAGACATATTTGTCTGTACAGGCGACAGTCCTTCAGGTCCTTTTGTCGACAAACACCCGGTATGGCAGGTAGATGACACTCTTAAAGGTCATTATCCGCTTTTTTATGCTGTGTCAGCACATCCGGAATATGACAACCACAGGAAGGAACTGCTGGTTACATACAGCATAAATGGTTATGGAGATTGCGTTGAAACATGTATCCAGGGCAGAATGGATCCGGATGTATACCGGCCCAAAGCCATACGTGTACCTTATAAACTTATTTTCAGAGATCTTTAGTTAAGTTTCATGTCGGCGATGATACCTTCAATTCGCCGTTCGAGAATTTCAACCGTTTCGTCGTATTTCGCTGCCGATTCAAGCGTGGTATTTACGCTGAAATAGAATTTGATCTTGGGTTCCGTCCCTGAAGGTCTGACCGAAATCTTTGAACCATCGGCAAGGAAAAACTGGAGCACATCCGACTTCGGAAGGTCTGTTCCTGTCTTCTCTCCCGTTGTGAGATCAGTTGATGTCATATCTTCATAGTCATTGATCCTTATCACCTTACTGTTATTTATCGATACCGGAGGATTGTTCCTGTATGAAACCATCATTTCTTTTATTTCTGCGGCTCCGTCAGCACCCTTCCTGACTATATTTATCAGTTTCTCCCTGTAGAGACCGTACTCGACGTAAATGTCGATAAGAAGCTCATAAAGAGTAATCCCCCTGCTCCCCGCCCAGGCAGCAGTCTCGGCCAGTAGTGCACATGAACCAACAGAATCCTTGTCCCTTACATAGTCACCGGAAAGGAAGCCATAGCTCTCTTCTCCACCTCCTATATATTTCTTTATGCCTTCATTCTGCCTGATAAGGTCGGCGAAAAATTTGAAACCTGTAAGAACATTAAAGCATTCCACACCGTTTGCCGCAGCAATTACATCCATCAGATCGGTAGTAACAATGGTTTTTATGATGTATTCGTTACCTTTTAATTTACCCCGGTCTTTCAACTGAGTAATTATATAATGGGAAAGAAGCACGCAGGTCTGGTTTCCGTTAAGGAGGGTAAACTCGCCCCTAGTGTTCCTGCAGGCAGCTCCGAGCCTGTCGGCATCGGGGTCGGTAGCAATGACCAGGCCCGCACCTGACTCCATTGCTTTTTCGATAGCAAGTTTCAGGGCTCCGGGTTCCTCCGGATTGGGCGATCTGACAGTAGGGAAGTTGCCATCGGGATTTTCCTGTTCCGGCACACTGATCACATTTCTGAATCCAAAGAGTTGCAGTGCCCTGGGAACCATTGGGCTGCCACTACCGTGGATGGGGGTGAAAACGATACCCATGCCGGATGATTTTTCAATCGCTTCCGGGTTGATCCTCATTTTAAGTACCTCGTTAAGGAATGCCTCATCTGTTTCTTTTCCGATGATCCTGATCCTGCTCCTGTCACCGTCGAATTTTATTTCAGTTACGGATTTTATCTTGCGCACCTCTTCAATTATGGCTGTATCGTGTGGTTCAACTACCTGACCGCCGTCTTCCCAGTACGCTTTGTAGCCATTGTATTCCGGCGGATTATGAGATGCGGTTATCACGACGCCGCTCTGGCATTTATGATGCCTGATGGCAAAAGACAGAACAGGAGTCGGCCTCAGCGATTCAAAGAGAAAAACTTCAAATCCGTTGGCTGAGAAAATTTCAGCAACACTTTCGGCAAAGAGCCTGCTGTTATTACGGCAGTCGTGTGCAATAGCAACTCTGACCGGCTTATTGCCGAACTGTCTGATGATATAGTTCGACAATCCCTGTGTGGCCATTCCCACGGTATAGATGTTCATTCTGTTCGTACCTGCACCCATAATGCCCCGCAGTCCGCCGGTACCGAATTCCATATCCTTGTAGAATGCATCTATAAGCTTTTTCTCATCATTCTCCAGCATTTCCCTGACTTCATTACGGGTTTCTTCGTTGAATTCAGGTCCGAGCCATGCCTGTGCTCTCTTATGGATTTCGTCTTTCTGTAACATGTTGAATTATATTATATTATCATCATTACCGGCTTGCTTTGTGGTCCTTTGTGAATATCCTGGTTTAACTTTGAGGTATAACACTCCGGCCACTGTAAGGTACAAATTTTATTATCGGCGGGCACACAGGGTAATCAGGGACTGATTTGCTTAATGCATTTTTTCAGACTGCTTCTCCAGTGTGCTATCTCAATGTTGTAATTTTCCTTGATTTTGGTTTTGTCGAGTACCGAATATGCCGGTCTCATTGCAGCTGAAGCGAATTCAGCAGACCGGATAGGCTGGATCCCGCAACTGAGGCCGGCTTCCTCAATTATAGCAATGGCCAGGTCGTACCAGCTGCAGACTCCTTCGTTCGAAAAATGGTATATCCCGGCATTGAATGCCACACGGTTTCTGATCACCGAAGAAATGATATTCATTATTGTTTCTGCCAGATCGGCTGCCCATGTGGGTGTGCCTGCCTGGTCGAATACAACCCTGAGATGATCTGTTTCCTTAGCCTTCCTGAGGATGGTCTTAACAAAATTGTTACCGTAGGCAGAGTACAGCCAGGATGTTCTGATTACCATAGCCCTGTTGTGCATCAGGGCAGCTTTTTCACCTGCCAGTTTCGACCTCCCATATTCAGTTCCCGGTTCAGTGTTGTCATTCTCGGTATATGGCAGAGCGGATGAACCGTCGAAAACATAATCGGAAGAGATATGAATGAAACTCTTGTCACTGCCGGCTATCGCTTCAGAAATATTCTTCACTGCAAAGCTGTTAACGAGCATTGCAGCCCCGGGTTCGCTTTCAGCCTTGTCGACGTTATTCCAGGCAGCACAGTTTACGATCCAGTCGGGACGGTTTTCAACTATAAAACGGGATACATCTTCTGAACTGGTGATATCAAGATCGTTGATGTCGGTGAAGATGAAATCGTAACCGTAATATTTCCGGGCTGCGATCTTTATCTCGCTCCCAAGTTGTCCGTCGGCTCCGGTAATAAGGATCAGTGGCATAATGTCCGGTTGTTAAAAATTGTTTTCGGCGTTACGGAAAAGCGGGTTCATCAGGTCCTTGTTGCTTACCAAAGTTTCTAAGCCACCAAGTTTCCAGTCGATGCCGAGAGCCGGATCATTGAGCAGTATACCTCTTTCTGCCCCACGGTTATAAACGTTGTCAACTTTGTACAGTACTATCGCTGTTTCACTCAGGACTGAGAATCCGTGTGCAAAGCCTCTGGGGATGAACAATTGTGTCTTGGCCCCGGAATCGAGTTCAATTCCATACCATTTGCCGTATGTGGGAGAATCCTTTCGCAGGTCCAGAGCCACATCGTAGATCTTTCCTTCAACCACCCTTATAAGTTTTGCCTGATCGTACGGTCTGAGCTGGTAGTGAAGACCTCTTACGACACCCCGGGCTGATTTTGACTCGTTGTCCTGGACAGGGTCAAAGCTGATGCCTGAATTTTTATAGGTGACAGTGCTGAAACTCTCAAAAAAATAACCCCTGTGGTCGGTAAACAGATCGGGTTTTATCACCACCAGCCCGCTGAAACCTGTTTTAATAATTTCCATATTTTATTATGATCCTTCAAAAACATTTATTTCCTCCGAGGCAATCCTGAGGAGATATTTTCCGTACTGGCTTTTCTTCACGGGCTCTGCAAGTGCCAGAAGTTGTTCTTTGTTGATAAATCCTCTTTTATAAGCTATCTCTTCGATACAGGATGCTTTAAGTCCCTGGCGCTGTTCGAGTGTGGCAATGAAGTTTGCAGCCTGCAGAAGACTTTCGTATGTTCCCGTGTCGAGCCATGCCATTCCTCTTCCCATCAGTTTGACTTCAAGTGTCCCTTCGTTAAGATAGAGCCTGTTGAGGTCTGTTATTTCCAGTTCTCCGCGCGCTGATGGTTTAAGAGATTTTGCTTTTTCAACAACAGTGTTGTCGTAGAAATAGAGACCGGTAACGGCATAGTTTGAACGTGGTCTGTCAGGTTTCTCCTCAATGCTCACAGCCTTACGGCTTCTGTCGAATTGGACAACACCATATCGTTCGGGATCGGTAACATAATAACCGAAAACACAGGCTCCTCCGGTGAGCTTTGCCGTATCGAGAAGCACATCGCCAAAGCCATGACCGTAAAAGATATTGTCGCCAAGTATCATGCAGACAGGTTCGCTTCCGATAAAATTTTCACCCAGTATGAACGCCTGGGCCAGTCCGTCAGGAGATGGCTGTTCTATGTAGGAGATTTTGATTCCAAGGGATTCGCCTGTCCCCAGCAGGTTCCTGAAGCCTGGCAGATCGCGTGGTGTGGAGATCACTAAAATATCGCGAATGCCGGCAAGCATAAGTACAGAAAGCGGATAATAGATCATGGGCTTGTCGTATACCGGCAACATCTTCTTTGAGATCGCATGGGTAATCGGGTAAAGCCTAGTGCCCGAACCGCCTGCCAGAATAATACCTTTCATATTTTGTGCATTAATTTTTTTAACCACTGAGTTACACGGAGTTACGCGGAGTTACGCGGAGTTACAACTGTCTCTTACAATCCCGCTTCCGCCATCGCGTAACTCCCCCTCACGCCATCTCCCCATCACCCCATCTCGCCCTCTCGCCCTCTCGCCCTCTCGCCCTCTCGCCCTCACCCCCTCTCGCCCTCTCGCCCTCATCTTCTCCCTATCCCGAAATAAGTGAACCCCATGTTCCTTATCTCCTCCGGGTTATATATGTTTCTTCCGTCAAAAATAACTTTCTCCTTCATGATTTTTCCCATGTTTCTGAAGTCGGGGAGATGAAATTCCGACCATTCGGTCATCAGTACCATAGCGTCAGCGTCTCTTACTGCTTCATAAGGATCGGATGCGTAGAAGATTTTTTTTCCGAGGACCTTTTCAGCTTCCTTCATCGCAGCAGGGTCGTAAGCTCTTACCACAGCTCCTTCATTAAGGAGTTTGCTGATCAGGTATAATGATGATGATTCCCTTATGTCGTCAGTTTTAGGTTTGAAAGACAGTCCCCATACACCGATAACTCTTTTGCCGAGGTTGTTGTTGAAATATTTTGCCATCTTATTGAAGATGACGTTTTTCTGGAATTCATTAGCTTTTTCGACCGCCCGGATCACCTTCAGCTCGTAGCCTTTGTCGTGAGCGGTTTTTATCAGGGCCTTTACATCCTTGGGGAAGCATGAGCCTCCGTAACCGGTCCCCGGATACAGGAATTTGCTTCCGATGCGTGAATCACTTCCTATTCCTTTTCTCACGTGGCTGATGTCGGCCCCGAGGATGTCGCAGAGGTTTGCGATCTCGTTTATAAAGCTGATACGTGTTGCCAGCATGGCATTCGCAGCGTATTTCGTTATCTCTGCCGATGCGATATCCATGAACAAAATGGGATGGTTATTAAGAACAAATGGATTATAAAGCCGCCGCATGATGGTTGCTGTTCTCTCATTATCGACGCCGATAACAATTCTTTCCGGCCGCAGAAAATCCTCAACGGCGGCTCCCTCTTTCAGAAATTCAGGATTTGAGGCAATGTCGAATTCCAGGTTCGAATTTCGCCTTTTAAGTTGTCCGGCAATCTTTTGCCTGATCTTCTCCGATGTTCCCACAGGAACGGTGCTTTTGGTCACCACAACCGCGTAAGTTTCCATGAAAGAACCAATTTCACCTGCAACATCCAGAACGTGAGTGAGGTCGGCACTGCCATCTTCTCCCGGAGGTGTTCCCACGGCTATGAAGATCACTTCAGAATCTTTTATCCCCTCCTCAATGCTGGTTGTAAAGAATAATCTTTTCTTTTCAATGTTCAGTCTCATCATGGTTTCCAGACCCGGCTCATAGATGGGAACCTCACCTTCACCCAAACGTGCAATTTTATCCTTATCCCTGTCGATGCATGTAACCGTAAGACCGCTTTCGGCAAAGCATGTACCGGTGACAAGCCCTACATATCCTGTTCCCACAACTGAGATCTTCATAAAAATGACCTTTTGAATGAGTAATATGCAAAGATAACAGAAGCTGCGAATTTCTGAAATGAAAATAACGGAGGCAGTTGCCTCCCGTTCATTGTAAACCCCGTCTTTATGATACTCTGATAGTGTTCATTGATACATCGCTTTAAGGGACCATAAACGTGTGAAAATCTAATGTTTGTTATGGATAATTAAAATATATGTCTATCTTTGCACACCATTTTTTCAAAATAATGTCTAACTTATTAATTATTACAGAACTAATTTAAATTATGACTGAGAGCAAAAAGAAAACATCAAAGAAAGATGTTGTTGACAAGGAAGAAGAAGGCGTTAAGCCGGTTAAAAAAGCTAAAATCAAGGAGATAGAGGAAAAACTCATCGAAGAGGAAATCGAAGAAGCTGTTTCTCTTTCTAATGAAGATGAAGTTCCTGTTGATTCTGAAACTGAGGTCGTTGATGAAGAACATGAGGAGCAGGAAGATCATGAGACAGACGCTGAAGTAACGGCAGAATCTGACGATGTTGATCTTATTGAAGTAACAAAGGCGGAAGCTGAAAAGGACGCTCATTCAGCCCCGTCGCCCGAAGATTTTGACTGGGACAGGTTCGAAGATGACGAACTGAAGAATTCACCCAGGCACAAAGAGTACGAAGCCATGTACGACAAAACACTCTCAACAATTGCTGTTGATGAAGTGGTACAGGGAACAGTGATACAGATGACATCACGCGAAGTGGTTGTAAACATAGGCTATAAATCGGAAGGTGTTGTAAGCCTTAACGAATTCCGTTACAATCCCGGCCTCAAGGTTGGAGATACCGTAGAGGTATACGTTGAAAGTCAGGAAGATAAAAAAGGCCAGCTGCTTCTCTCACACAAAAAAGCCAGGGCCATAAATTCATGGGACAGGGTGAATGCATCTCTTGAGAATGACGAGATCATAACCGGTTATATCAAGTGCCGTACAAAGGGAGGTATGATAGTGGATGTCTTTGGCATCGAGGCTTTCCTTCCCGGTTCCCAGATAGATGTCAAACCTATCCGCGACTATGATGTTTATGTCGGAAAGACCATGGAATTCAAGGTGGTGAAGATAAACCAGGAATTCAAGAACGTGGTTGTTTCGCATAAAGCTCTTATCGAAGCCGAACTCGAACAGCAGAAAAAAGAGATCATTGCAAAACTTGAAAAAGGACAGGTTCTTGAAGGAACCGTTAAGAATATTACTTCATACGGGGTGTTCATCGACCTTGGTGGTGTTGACGGACTGATCCATATAACTGACCTGTCATGGGGAAGAGTAAATCATCCCGAGGAGATCGTTCAGCTCGACCAGAAACTGAATGTGGTGATCCTCGATTTCGACGATGACAAGAAGAGAATTGCCCTAGGGCTCAAACAGCTTACTTCTCATCCATGGGATTCTGTTGATCCCGATATGAAGGTTGGAGACAAGGTTACCGGAAAAGTTGTTGTTATGGCCGACTATGGTGCATTTGTTGAGATCGCCCCCGGAGTGGAAGGCCTTATACATGTATCGGAAATGTCCTGGTCCCAGCACCTTAGAAGTGCACAGGAATTTATGAAGGTAGGTGACGAGGTTGAAGCTGTAATTCTTACACTCGACAGGGCAGAAAGAAAAATGTCGCTCGGCATCAAGCAGCTTAAACCCGATCCCTGGACCAACATCGACGAAAAATATACCGTGGGTTCGAGACATACTGCAAAGGTCAGGAACTTTACCAATTTCGGCGTTTTTGTTGAGATAGAAGAAGGTGTTGACGGACTTATTCATATTTCAGACCTTTCATGGACCAAAAAGATCAAGCATCCGGCAGAATTCACTGCAATTGATGCTGAAATAGAAGTTGTGGTACTGGAGATCGACAAGGAGAACAGAAGGCTCAGTCTTGGTCATAAACAGCTTGAAGAGAATCCCTGGGATGTTTTTGAAGGTCTTTTCACAGTTGATTCCGTACACGAAGGAACAGTGATGGAAGTTTTCGACAAGGGAGCCGTTATAGCACTTCCTTACGGAGTTGAGGGGTTTGCAACACCCAAACACCTTGTCAGAGAAGACGGATCATCAGCCAAAGTTGACGAAAAACTGATGTTTAAGGTGATCGAATTCAATAAATCAGCCAAAAAAATAATTGTTTCACACAGCAGGACTTTTGAAGATGAGAAGAAATCTGCAGAAGCACCAGCCAAGAAGCATGAAGGCGAAACATCCAGAAAATCAGCAAGAAAGATTAAGACTAGTGTTGAAAAAACGACTCTTGGCGACATCACCCAGCTTGCTGCCATAAAGGAAGAAATGGAAGAAAAAGAAAATAAAGCTTCCAAAAAATAGAAATATTTTTTAAATTAGGGCTATCAAATTTTAATGATATGGATTTCAATATTGAAAGCCGGAATAACAGCACTGTTATTCAGATACAGTCCGAGAAGTTAGACACACATATAGCTCCCGCCCTGAAATCTGAACTTGTGCTGGTTTCGGGCAAGGGTGAAAGAAATATCATCCTTGACCTCGAAAAATGTCAGTACTGCGACTCATCAGGACTGAGTGCAATCCTCGTAGCCAACAGATTATGTAAAAATGCTGGCGGTACATTCGTTCTCTGCGGACTGAATGAAGCAGTGGAACGGCTGATAACCATATCTCAGCTCGATACGGTCCTTACCATCACAGGTACTGTTGACGATGCTGAAAAAATGATATCCTGAGTCAGCCGCGGTGCAGGATGCCCTTTAAATTGACAATACTTGGCAGTAGTTCTGCATTGCCAACATCAGAAAGATTTCCTTCCGCTCATGTGCTCAATGCACATGAGCGGTTGTTTTTGATCGACTGCGGAGAAGGAACACAAATGCAACTCCGGAGAAACAGGATAAGATTCGGAAAAATAAACCACATCTTCATCAGTCACCTGCACGGCGACCATGTATTCGGTCTGTACGGATTGCTTTCTTCGTTCAGCCTCATGGGACGACAGGGTACTCTTCACCTGTATGCCCCCGAAAACTACGGAAACCTTCTCCATTCACATCTCAGCGATTTTGACATACATCTCAACTTTGAAATCGACTTTATACCTCTTTCAGGCAGAGATCCGGTTTGCATCCTCGACGATACCTATCTTACTGTAACTTCTTTCCCCCTCGACCACAGAGTGCTTGCGTTCGGATTCCTTTTCAGGGAAAAACCCCACGACAGGAATATCATTAAGGAAGCTATTGAAAAATATAATATCCCCACTGTAAGGATGCAGGCTATAAAAAAAGGTGAAGATTTTGTGACCGGAGAAGGAATATTGATAAAAAATGAAGATATTACCATTCCAGGGCCGGAACCCCATTCCTATGCTTATTGCTCCGATACCAGGTATTTTACACGCCTTTCACGATTTGTCAGCAATGTTGAACTGCTTTATCATGAAGCTACTTTCGACAACAGCCTTTCAGACCTTGCGATGACGACAGGACATTCGACAACATCCGATGCTGCAAGGGTTGCATTAGAAGCAGGAGTAAAGACACTCATAATAGGTCATTTTTCCTCACGTTACAAAGATATCACAAGTCTTGTTGAAGAGGCCAGAACAATTTTTCCACGTACTTTTCCCGCAATCGACGGTCAGGATTATGATATTAATGCCATAGATGAATGGTAAAAAAAGATTGGCTATATTTGTGCACTTTTCAAAAATATTAAAGTGCCAGAGAAAATTCTGATACTGGATTTCGGATCACAGTATACACAGTTGATAGCCAGGAGAATAAGGGAGATGAACACATATTGTGAGATTCATCCCTTCAACCATTTTCCCGAGCCCGACACCAGCATCAGGGGAGTCATCCTTTCAGGAAGCCCTTTCTCCGTAAGAGATAATAACGCTCCGGTACCGGACCTGTCAAAGATAAAGGGCAAAATACCCCTTTTAGGAGTCTGTTACGGCGCTCAGTACCTTGTACATGCATTCGGAGGTGAGGTGTTGCCTTCTGCTTCCAGGGAATACGGACGTGCAAAACTTATCGGTATCAACAACCGGGACCCCCTTTTCAGGAACATAAGCTCCGGTACTCAGGTGTGGATGTCGCACGGTGATACGATAGTAAGATGGCCTGAAAATTATGAGATCATCGGATCGACAGACGATGTTAAAGCAGGAGCATTCCGTATCAGGGGGGAAGATTCGTGGGGTATCCAGTTTCATCCGGAAGTCTGGCATACTACTTCAGGAAAAGATATAATAATGAATTTTATTGAAGATATATGTCATTGCAGTCGTAACTGGACTCCTGATTCGTTCGTGGAGTCATCGGTTGCCGGTCTGAAAGAAACTCTGGGAAACGACAGGGTGATACTGGGACTTTCAGGAGGTGTCGATTCATCGGTGGCGGCTCTGCTGCTCCACAGGGCTGTAGGAAGCAATCTTACGTGTATTTTCGTCGATAACGGCCTCCTCAGGAAGAATGAATACCAAAAGGTGCTGGAATCATACATGGAACTTGGACTGAATGTTGACGGTGTGGATGCCGCTGACCGATTCATCGATGCACTCGAAGGAGTAAGCGATCCCGAACATAAGCGGAAAATAATAGGTAGGGTTTTTGTCGAAGTCTTTGAAGAGGAAGCACATAAGATCAAAGATGTCAGATGGCTTGCCCAGGGCACTATTTATCCTGATGTCATCGAATCGGTGTCGGTAAACGGTCCCTCGGCAACAATTAAATCCCACCATAATGTGGGAGGCCTTCCCGATCTGATGAACCTTAAGGTCGTGGAACCGTTAAGACTCCTTTTCAAGGATGAAGTCAGAAGAGTGGGAGAGGCTCTGGGAGTCCCTGATTTGATATTGAACAGACATCCTTTCCCCGGACCGGGACTTGCTATCAGGTTGCTCGGCAGCCTTACAAGGGAAAGACTTGAAATACTCAGGGAGGCAGATGAGATATTTATCGAGGGACTTAAAAAAAGAGGTCTCTATGATTCGGTATGGCAGGCAGGGGCAATTCTGCTTCCTGTTCAATCGGTAGGAGTGATGGGCGATGAACGGACATACGAATACACCATCGTACTGAGGGCTGTCAATTCAACCGACGGGATGACAGCCGACTGGTCACACCTGCCTCATGAATTTCTGGGTTCTGTTTCTAATGAGATAATTAACAGGGTCAGGGGAATAAACAGGGTGGTGTACGACATAAGTTCAAAACCACCGGCAACAATAGAATGGGAATAGCATCTTCCATATGGTGCTTACTCTCATTTATCCGGCATAATAATTGTACCAGACAGAATAAATTATCCGTATGAAGATCAGAAGATTATTTTCCGTTGCCTTTATCATTATGGCAATCATCGCCACGGATGCATCAGCACAGGTAATTAACGAGGAAACATTCAAGGTAGGAAGAACATTAAGTCTGATCGACGCATATTACGTCGACTCAGTCAATATAAGCAAACTAGCGGAGGAAGCTATCATTTCGACACTGAAAAGCCTTGATCCTCATTCAACCTATGTGTCGGCAAAGGATGTGAGAGAAATGAATGAACCTCTTCTTGGAAACTTTGAAGGCATTGGTATACAGTTCAATATACTTTATGATACCCTCATCGTTATTGAACCTGTAGGTGGAGGTCCTTCAGAAAAAGTAGGTCTCAGAGCCGGCGACAGGATCGTATATATCGATGGTGAAAAAGTAACCAACATCGGGCTGTCAACTTCGGGAGTGTACTCAAGGCTCAGGGGGGCAAAGGGTACAGTCGTTAACCTGAAGATCTTCCGCAGGGGAGAAAAAGAACTCCTCGATTACACCATCATTCGTGACAAGATCCCGATTCTTAGTCTTGATGCGGCATATATGCTGAATGAAGAAACAGGATATGTGAAGTTCAATAAATTTGCCGCTACCACCGAGGATGAGTTTGAAGAAGCAGTGGCAAAACTCAAAAAGCAGAAGATGAAGAATATCATCATCGACCTGCGCAATAACGGAGGTGGCTATATGCTTGCCTCCACCGAAATGGCAAACCACTTTTTTGCCGAAGAGAGACTGCTCGTGTACATCATCGGCCGCAAAACGCCCCGTCAGGATTACAGGTCGGCAGGCAGGGGTGACCTTGCTGATACAAGGCTGGTGGTACTGACGGATGAGAATTCAGCCTCGGCAAGTGAAATCCTGGCCGGAGCCGTTCAGGACTGGGACAGGGGAGTGGTGGTCGGAAGGAGGACCTTCGGTAAAGGTCTGGTTCAGAATGGATATTACCTGACCGACGGTTCAATGATAAGGCTCACTGTGGCAAGGTATTATACACCTACCGGTCGTTCTATACAGAGTTCATACAAGGATGGCTATGATAATTATATGAAGAATTTTGTTGAAAGATATTCAAATGGTGAGATATTCTCTGCCGACAGTATACACCTGCCCGATACTCTAAAGTACAGGACACTCATCAATAATCGGACGGTATACGGAGGCGGTGGTATTATGCCTGATGTGTTCGTTCCTCAGGATACTTCTTTTGTCTCGGATTATTACATCTCCCTGCTGAGGAAAGACATCTTCAGATCGTTTACCCTTGAATACTCCGATAAAAACAGGGAAAAAATAAAGTCAGAATACAACGATTTTAATGACTTCAGAAAAAATTTCTCCTTTACGCAAAATGAATTGAGAAGTTTTATAAGCAAGGGTGAAGAGGCAGGAGTGAAGTTCAATGAAGAAGATTACCGGCATTCGGAAGAACAGATACTATTGATTCTCAAGGCTCTTGTGGCAGGAAACCTTTGGCAGGTGAATGAATATTTCATGATATTCAATGAAAAAGATAAAGTGTTAGCCAGGGCTCTTGAAGTAATAGGAAACGAAACACTTTACAGGAAAATTCTGGGCTCAGCCAGGTGATAAAAATATCAGTGTCTTAACCGGCTCTTACAGCAGTGTAAAAGAATTCATATTTATAAACCACATTATTATCTGATTCTGTTTCTGAATACGACCAGATCAGAGTATCACCGTCGATTGAAACAGTCATTTCGGTATCATTTCCCATGGTAAGTATATTGCCTGAAAGTGACCATGTGAACATACCAAGAACATCTCCGTTCTCGTATGATATCCCCGTACCTCCTTCAACAAACTGCAGGGCCATCTCGTCAGCTTCAAGAAAATAAGTTACCTCAGTTTTTTTGACATTATTTTCGTAATTCACTACCTTAACCGACTGCACTTCCCACATACCAATGATCAGTTCACTGAGAGGTTTTTCATCTTCACAGGAAGAAAATACAAAAATCAGTGCCAGGGTAAGGAGGGCCGTATAAACCTTTTTCATGTTCATTCAGATATTTAAATATGAATGTAAAGAAACAATAAATTTTGTGATCTTGTTCAATAAAGGACTTAATTCCAAAACGGATATTAATTCAAAAGAGTATTTTTGAATGTATAACAGTTAACTCAGCAGAAGATATTTTATGAAGCTTACGGTAAAGACTCTTTATGGCCTTGAAGGTGTTCTGGCCTCAGAGCTGACAGCAATGGGTGCCGGGGGAGTCAAAGCGGTCAACCGTGCCGTTATCTGTAACGGCGACAGGGAGTTGCTTTACCGTATAAATTACTGTTCGAGGCTGGCTATATCGGTTCTCGTGAATATAGACAGTTTCAGGATTCGCTCGGCGGATGATCTGTATTCAGGAGCTGTAAGGACCGGGTGGTCTAAGTTTATGGACACAGGTTCCACCTTTTCGGTCGTCCCGGTCGTCAATTCACGGTTATTCGCACACACAGGTTATCCCGCTCTGGTCGTCAAGGATGCTGTGGCAGACCATTTCAGGGAGAAATACGGAAAAAGGCCATCAGTGAATGTTTCAGATCCCGATCTGATGATCAACCTGCATATAAGCAATGATATTGTGGATCTTTCTCTCGATTCCTCAGTTACCCCCCTGTTTAAGCGTGGCTACCGTATCGAACAGGGAATTGCTCCTCTGAATGAAGTCCTTGCTGCCGGCATGCTCCGGCTTTCCGGATGGCAACCCGGCAGTCCTCTCCACGACCCTATGTGTGGCTCCGGAACATTGCCTGTTGAAGCCGGACTGATAGCCTGCGACATCCCTCCCGGAAAGTTCCGCTCTCATTTCGGATTCACCAGGTGGCGTGATTATGATGAAAAACTCTTCAGAAGTGTAAAAGAGTTTTACGACAAAAGAATATCCCGTTTGAAAATCCCCCTGACTGCAGCTGACATATCCGAACAGTCTGTGGCCCGGGCCCGGCTTAACATTGCAAGTGCAGGTCTCGGAGAACAGATAAGTGTCGAAATACAGGATTTCTTTGAGAGCAGGGGTATGGAAAATAAGGGTTTTCTTATATTCAATCCGCCATATGGTGAAAGGATAAAACCAGAAGAAACGGAAATGTTTTACAAGTCAGCCGGAAGTACTCTAAAGCATAATTATCCTGGTTACAGGGTCTGGATTATAACTGCCGGCAAACAACTTCTGAAACACGTAGGTCTGAGGCCCCACACCCGCTTAACACTCTTTAACGGTTCTATTGAGTGCATACTGGCAGGTTATGATCTGTATGAAGGCAGCAGGAAGCAAAAAGTCGGCGACGCTGACTCAAAAAATATCAATTAACCCTCTAAAAGGCTCATTTTATCAAAAAAAGACTATATTTTTACAATACACATAATGGCAATATTATAATTTTGTAACTTCATATTTTTATTATATTTGTTTTCGGAAACTCCGAGACCTTACTCAAACAGAAGCTTAAATGAGCTTTGATATAGAGAATTATTTTAAGGACCAGGGCAAAAACAACGTGATCCTTTTTTATAAGGGTAATGTTGATTCTGATGTTATCAACCATGTTCTTGATACAGTGGAAGATAAATTGGTCCAGGGAAATGAGCAGTCAAGGCTCAGGAAAAAGGTCTATAATGTTCTTGTGGAAAGCCTCCAGAATCTTTATCATCATGTTGACAAGGTGCCTCCCGATTTTGATGATCAGACCTCGGAGAGATTTGGCATGCTGACGGTACAGAAAGTGGATAAAGGGTATAAAATAATAACAGGGAACTTTGTACATGCCGATAACGTCGGAAAACTGGAGGAGAAGATCAAAAGGATAAACAGATCGAGTCACGAGGAAATAAAGGAATTATACAAATTCATACTCAATCACCAGCGTATCTCTGCCAAGGGCGGAGGAGGTCTGGGTCTTGTTGATATTGCGCGAAAAACAGGAAATAAGCTCGATTACACATTCAGGGAATATAATGACGATTATTCATTTTTCTGTCTGAATATTCTCGTGGAGGAAGGAGACCATGTCTGATCATAAAAGGATAAACTAAAAATTCTATAAAATGGAACCGATCATCATCGAAGGAACACCTAAAACACCAACAGTAAAATTTGACGCTTCCGCAGGTATCTTTGAGATAAAAGGGCGTTCGATACCTGAAAACTCAGTCGAGTTCTACAAACCGCTGGTAGACTGGCTCGACGGCTACAAGGAGGCTCCTCTTGAAAAAACCGTAGTCAATATAAAACTGGAATATTTCAATACCAGTTCTTCAAAATGCATACTCGATGTTTTTAAAAAACTGGAAGCCATTCATAAGGCAAAAAATGAAGTGGAGGTAAACTGGTATTATGAGGAAGACGATGAAGATATGCTTGAGGCGGGAGAGGATTATGAATCGATTATCAGGGTCCCGTTCAAGATGATTGAGATCGTCGAATAGATATCTCACCTGCATTTTGTCTGATCGGTGATTCCATAAAACAGGGGCTGTCTTAAGAGCCCCTTTTTTAATCATTAACTGTCACCTTTTTTCCGAAAATATTTCCCCCGGCCTCGAGTGCCTTTTTAAGGAGCCTGAAATACAGTGCTATATATAGCAGTATCGTAATAAACCATAAAACAATAATATTGACAATGAAAGTGTCGACAGGTACGCCGAAAAGATTTTTTACCGGAGAATAAAAATGTGCCTTGATGAAATAATTATCAGGGTCCCTGTAAATCGGATCCAGCTTCTGGAAAAATTCATCATGGAATCTGATGGCTTTGTCGATCTCGTTTTCGTAAGTTACAAATTCTTCAAGAGACTCGTTGGTATAATCGAATTTCAGTTTCAGGAATCCCTCAGGATCCTGCGATCGCATCTTCTCCATTACCTGTTCCTTCCTGTCGCGGGCATTGTTTGAATAGACAATATAATATCTCTTGATAAGGTCAACATAGTTTTGAAGTGCAGATGTCACTTCCGGAGTTATTCTTTCAGGTGTCAGAAACTCTGCATATTCGAATTTAATATCAGGAGTGATTAAAATCTGCTTTCTTATCTCATTTGATACCAGCCTTAGCCTCTGATTAAAATCTTCGCTTCTCCTGTTATGGTTCAGGTCGTTTGACAGGTAATCGATATTGCCCTTCAGTTCCGACACCCAGTAATCTTTCTGGAACCTGGCTTTGCTCATTGCTTTGTCGTACACGTAAAAATTCCGCTGGTATCTGTTGTCCTTGAACTGCTTTACCGCCAGAGCTTCATAGCCCCATCTGGCAGTTATGGTTTCGCCGTAGAACGGTATTGAGACAGGGTTGGTAAAGGGTATGCTCGGATTCAGTTTTTCATACGAGACCATTATACCGCTAAGTATTATCTGCGGGATAACAAGGAAAGGAATCAGAATATAGATCGTAACAACCGCTTTGAAGCTGTCGGATATAAGGAGCCCCATCATATTAGCCCCGGCCCAGCATGAAAACAGTACGATCCAGTATTCAAACCACATCCCTTTGATACCTGTTATTGAATTTCCCAGCAGCACAAAAGTGAATGCCTGAATAGCTGAAATCCCAAGCTGAACCGCAACTTTTGACATCAGGTAGCTGTTCCAGCTGAGATTCAGAAATGCTTCCCTCCGGAGTATTTTCCTGTCTTTGATTATTTCTTCAGCACTGACCGTCAGTCCCATGAATATCGCTATGATTACCGACATAAAAATATAAACCGGGAGGTTGCTGTTCTCGTACAGCGTATACTGAGGGTTTGACACGCTTTCATCGAAATAGCGTATCAGGAAGGATAAGGCAACAGCCAGCACCGGAGCCTCCAGGAGGGTGATCAGCATATATTGCAGATCTGCAACCTTTGAAAGGATGTCACGCTTGATGAAGATAACCGTCTGCTTCAGCTTCCCCGGCGTTTTGAAGTTTATCTCCGGCAAGGGGCCACCGGGTTTTACAGGCACTTCTTTTTTCTCGGCTATGGAAGACTTGTACAGGGCACTCCAGTCAGCAGGCGATATCCTCCGCTTATCGGTAGGCTTTCCGCTTTCATTCACCACACGGGTTTCAACGATGTTAAAGACCTGCTCGGGATTTACGTTCCCGCATACATAACATTCTCCCTCATTGTATGAAGCCTGTTCTATCTTCCTTTTGAAATAGGTTATCGACTCAACAGGCTTGTCATTATATATAAGGTATCCCCCGGTGTCGAGGATGAGAAGTCTGTCGAACATTTTAAATATCTCTGAAGAGGGCTGGTGTATGACGATGAAAAGAAGCTTTCCTTTGTGGGTGAGTTCTTTAAGCAGTACAAGAATATTTTCAGAGTCACGTGAGGAGAGTCCCGAGGTTGGTTCATCAAGGAACATTATGGAAGGTTCCCTTATCAGCTCAAGTGAGATGTTCAGTCTCTTCCTTTGCCCACCGCTTATTTTTTTGTTGAGAGGAGATCCCACCTTCATATCGCGTATTTCCAGAAGCCCAAGGCTCTTGAGGGTGGAATCGACCTTTGCCACTATGTCTTCATCCTTAAGGTTTCCGAAACAAAGCTTTGCATTGTAGTACAGGTTCTCGAATACTGTAAGTTCTTCAATGAGAAGGTCATCCTGCGAAACGTATCCGATAAGGCCCTTTATTTGCTCCTTGTCCTGGTGGATGTTTATTCCGTTAATCATCACCTCTCCGTCGCAGGGAGAATTCACTCCGTTGAGAACACTCAGAAGGGTTGATTTACCTGCACCGCTGGCTCCCATAATTCCAACCATTCTGCCCGATTCTTCCCTGAAACTCATGTGGTGGATGCCCACTTTGCCACTTCTGAACCTGTATTCGATATTATTTACTTCATAAACGACACGCGATTCCATGAAGACTTCTTTCATGAACTGATCAGTGACGTCGATGTAATATATAGGCTTAATGTTGTAACCTTTTATTGAAGCTCCCTGACCGAAAGGATAAACCTTATCTTCCTGAAGCAGCTGGCTGTTCATTGAAAGCTCTCCCATGCCCGTGTACCTGATGAAGTAAACCTGCACGGAAGGAATGAAAAGAACCCATATCTGTCCTTTCATCTGATCTTTGAACAGATGTTTGGCTTCCTTCAGCTTGCAATCCTTTATTCCGTTTATTACCAGGATGTTCTGATGGTCGGGATTTTCATTGTATGGATTCAGGACGAATCTGCTGATAATATCGAACTCCTTATCGGTAATATTCAAACCGTCGGCAAGAGCGCTGATAAAGCCTAATTCCAGCTGGCTTACTCCCTGAGCACCTGATTTGCAGAATTCAAGAGCCTGTATCACCACTACAATCCGCTGCTCCTGGTCGAGCATTCCCTGCTCGTTGATATCCATGCAGAGTTTCCTTATCCTTACAGCAATGGCTCCCTCGCGGCGTTCTGCACCTCTTTTTTCGAGTTTCTGTCTTGCTTCTTCAAAAGCACTGTCGTAGGTAGAAAGATATTTCTTTACCTGCTCCTGGTCCAGATGACGTTTAAGGAATGCTTCAACGACGCCTCTTCTTTCTGAATCATTGGCCTGAGGATTGGCAATGATGGCGAAAAGCTGCATCAAAGTCTCAAGGATCTTCTCGCTCATGTGTGGCTATTTAGATTTCGATCTGAAGGTATGAAAATAATTAATTGCTACCAATACTCAATCCCTGCTTGTTTTTCCTTTCTTCCTGTTAGTTTTCCTTTTCCTTTCCACTGAATATCCGAACCTGCCTATTATCTTACCTGTCTCACAATACCTTCCGTGTACATAGCTTATCAGTCCTGAGCCCGCAAGTTTGAATAATCCGGTTTTCTGATCATAGTACTGAGGATCGGCATGGACAGCGGCGACGTCGGAAATAAACATATGATGCGATCCCAGCTCTATAACATCTTTTACAATGCATTCGATGTTAACCGGCGACTCTTCTATCATCGGTGCGTTAACCGTGGAGGCAGGAACAGGAGTGAGTCCCGTTTCCCTGAATTTGTCAAAATCGCGCCCTGAACGCACACCACACCAGTCAGTTGCCTTTGCGAGCCGGGCGTTTGTTAGGTTTATGACATAGCAGCCACTTTGCCTGATAATATTATAGGAATGTCTCTCAGGCCTTACAGAAATATAACACATGGCCGGATCGGTACATATTGTGCCTGTCCACGAAAGTGTGATGATATTGAACTGCGATGGCTCCGTTCCGCAGCTTACCATAACCGCAGGAAGAGGATATATCATCGTGCCGGGTTTCCAGAAAAGTTTCTCCATTTTTCCTTTGTTTTCCGGATAAATATAGCTCAATTTCATTTGACAGTTTGACACTTTTTATTATTAAATTATGTCAAATAGTCCCTTTTCAGGCGATGGCAGAGAATTTGATCTCTTTCTGGCCTGTATTAACTGATATAATAATATGAACTTCAATAATTTCACACTCAAGGCACAGGAGTCGGTACAGCAGGCATTCAACATCGCTTCTTCGAAAGGACAACAGGCGATTGAATGTGCCCATCTGCTCAAAGGGATTATGAATGAGGCTGAGAGCATCACGGGTTTCCTATTCGGAAAAACAGGTGTGGATACGGGCTTGCTTGGTAACGAACTGGATAAACTCATTGACCAGTTCCCGAAGGTGTCGGGAGCCGAACCATACTTGTCCTCAACTTTATCGGAAGCGCTCAGGAAGGCTAATGACCATGCTTCTGCAATGAAGGATAAATTCATCACCCCAGAGCACCTTCTTATGGGCATACTCGACACCCACGACAAGGCTGCCCGCATTCTCAGGGACAGGGGCATGACCATGAAGGAACTTAAGTCAGCCGTCAGCGAACTGCGAAAAGGTGCAAGCGTCGACAGCCAGACTTCTGACGATACTTTCAATGCCTTGAACAGGTATGCTGTTAACCTGAATGAGAGAGCCCGCTCCGGCAGACTCGATCCGGTTATCGGCCGCGATGACGAGATAAGGAGGATACTCCAGATACTTGAAAGACGCACAAAAAATAACCCCCTTATGATAGGAGAGCCCGGGGTGGGAAAAACTGCAATAGCAGAAGGAATAGCCCATCGTATTGTAAGGGGAGATGTCCCTGAGGATCTAAAGTCAAAGATCATCTATTCGCTCGATATGGGAGCCCTGATAGCCGGGGCAAAATACAAGGGCGAATTTGAGGAAAGACTCAAATCGGTAGTAAATGAAGTCACAGGCTCAAACGGTGAAATAGTGATGTTCATCGATGAGATACACACACTCGTGGGTGCGGGAAAATCAGAAGGGGCAATGGATGCTGCAAATATTCTCAAACCTGCTCTTGCACGTGGAGAACTGAGGGCAATAGGAGCTACCACACTTAATGAATACCAGAAATATTTTGAAAAAGACAAAGCCCTCGAAAGACGTTTCCAGGTGGTTATGGTGGATGAACCCGGCCGTGAAGACACAATCTCCATTCTGAGAGGGATACGTGAAAAGTATGAGGCTCATCATAAGGTAATTATAAGGGATGAAGCAATAGTGGCTGCAGTAGATCTCTCAACCCGCTATATTACTGACCGCTTTCTTCCCGACAAAGCCATCGACCTTATTGATGAAGCTGCAGCCAGGTTAAGGCTGGAAATGAATTCCGTTCCCGAAGAGATTGACGAGGCACAGAGATCCATTACAAGGCTTGAAATTGAAAAGGAAGCTGTAAGACGCGATGGCGACAAAGTTAAAGAAGATGCCATAGCGCGTGAACTTGCCGAAATGATGGCCCGGCGGAATGAACTTAAGGCCTCCTGGTCGTCCGAAAAAGAAATGATAGAAAAACTGCAGGCCAGGAAGGAAGATATGGACAGACTCCGCTTTGAGGCAGAACAGGCAGAAAGAGCCGGAGACTACGGCAAGGTTGCCGAGATAAGATACGGGAGGATTACAGAGCTTGAAAAAGAGATCGCAGAGCTCAAGGAACAGATCGACGGTAAAAAAATGAAAGGATCGCTGATCCAGGAGGAGGTCAGATCGGAAGACATTGCGGAAATAGTCTCCAGATGGACGGGAATTCCTGTATCGCGGATGCTGGAAAGTGAAAAGGAAAAGCTTCTAAGGCTCGAAGAAGAACTGCATAAGCGTGTTGTTGGTCAGGATGAAGCCATACAGGCAGTATCGGATGCAGTAAGAAGATCAAGGGCCGGTCTCCAGGATCAGAAAAGACCTGTTGGCTCATTTATCTTCATCGGCACGACAGGAGTAGGAAAGACGGAACTGGCACGTGCACTTGCCGAATTCCTGTTCAACGATGAGAACCTGATGACTCGTATCGACATGTCGGAATACCAGGAACGACATTCCGTGTCGAGGCTTATCGGGGCACCTCCGGGATATGTAGGATACGACGAGGGTGGTCAGCTTACCGAGGCCGTGAGGCATAAACCCTATTCTGTGGTGCTGCTTGATGAGATAGAAAAAGCACACCCCGACCTTTTCAACCTTCTTCTGCAGGTCCTCGATGAGGGAAGACTTACGGACAACAAGGGAAGAACAGTTAATTTCAGAAATGTAATTGTGATAATGACATCCAACCTGGGATCTGAAATAATCCGGGACAGGATGGACAGGTATAACAACAATATGTCTGAGGAGGAGGAAGAGAAACTGCGACGCGAAATATTCACACTCCTGCGAAAATCCCTGAGGCCTGAGTTTCTTAACAGGATCGATGAAATAGTAATGTTCAGACCTCTCAACCAGGAACAGATCTCTGAGATCGTCAGGATACAGCTCAGGGGTGTAGGCAGAATACTTGATTCACAGAATATTAAACTGGAGGTCAGTGATGATGCCATAGCATGGCTCAGTGAGAAAGGCTATGATCCCCAGTCGGGGGCAAGGCCTGTTAAAAGGCTTATCCAGAAAGAGATAGTCAATGAATTGTCGAAGGAGATGATCGCCGGCAGAGTATCCCGCGACTCGGTGGTGAAAATTGATGTCAGCAAAGGAAGACTTGTATTTACTGCCTGAGTCCCAGGTCATCAGTTCAACGACCTCACACATTCATCGAGATCATCATGGATATCCAGTATGGTGTGCAGGTTCAGAGTTCTCAGAACTTCCATTACCGGAGCTTCCGGTGAAGCCAGCTTCATTGAACAATAATGATTCCGGGCCGTTTTCATGATTGACAACAGGCAACCGAAACCCGAACTGTCGATATACTGAACCCCATTAAGATTAATGATAAGACGGGTGCTTCCGGTCTGAAGCAGGGCTTTGACCCCATCCATTAATTCGTCGGTGCCAAGTGCATTTAACCTGTCGGTTGTAAAGCTTATAATGTCGACCTTGTCCCTTTTTTCGGTCCGGATCATTAAACCCCTTTTTTGATATTTTCAACAAGATCATTCAGCTCCGCGGCTGCTTCTGTGGTCTCTATACGGTATCTGTCTACATATGAACCGTATTTTTCTGTTTCCACACCCTCTTTTGCCTGAAGCTCAAACGTCTTTAGCATCGCAGCCAGATCGGCCATTCCCATTATTGCAACCGACGATTTGGCTTTGTGTGCCAGTAATCCGAGATTATAATAATCCTTGTTTTCGAGCAGTGTTTTCATTTCAGAGAATATTTCCCCGGCTTGTTCAATGAACATAGAGACGATCTCTATTGTAACACTGTAGTCACCACCCGATACCGAATCGAGATATTCAGTATTTATGTACTTGTAGGTCATACTGATAAGACTCCATTATGAATTAAAAGGATGCAAAGAATATAACAAATATAGATTTTTTTTAATTCCCGTCTCTCTCCGTCGCTTTAAAAAGGTGTTTTAAATACGGGAAATTAGTGCTATTTTTATAGTGATAAAAACCGACTTTTATGAGACGTTCCCTGTACATTATCTCAGGTTCATTTCTTTTTCTGGCTTTTTCTGCTTTTGGACAGACTAATGTAAAAATATCGAAGAAGAGCTTCAGGACTGACCAGCCCGGGTTTGAATCCGCGTGGAGCTATGTTGCAGCCGGTGATGCTTTTTTCCGTAAAGGAGGTCCGGAATATTCAGGTGCTTTTCAGAATTATCTGAAAGCTTCCTTCTATAACAGTGTAAATCCGGAATTGAACTATAAAGCAGGCGTTTCAGCTCTTCTGTCTGATAACAAGGAAAAGGCAATGCCCTTCTTCCGGAAGGTACTGGAGGAAAAGCCTGACCTTACAGGTGACGTCATGTTTTTCACCGGCAGGGCACTTCAGTTTGAAGGTAAATACGATGAGGCCTGCGATAAACTGCAGAAGTACCTTGATTCAGAAGGTAAAAAGGATAAGAATCTCGTTGAATCTGCAAAGAAATACATCGAAGAATGCAGATCGGCTCAGAATCTGCTGACAGATACTCTCAGGGTGGAGATAAAAAATCTCGGTACTGGGATAAACTCAAACGCCGACGAATATGCGATCCTCCTTTCTCCCGATTCCGGATCTCTGTATTTCGCATCACGCCGTCAGCTGTCAAAACAAAGCAATAAATTTGACGATGGCTGGTTCGATGAGAATATCTTTATTTCATCGCTTGTGAATGGCAACTGGGACATGCCTGTTACCGCAGGTGAAAAACTGATTACAAAATACTGTGAGGCGCCGCTGTACATATCTCCTTCAGGAGGCGAATTATACATATACACCGGCTATGAAAACAGGGGCGATATAAGGAAATCTGTTCTCAAAAAAGGAGTATGGTCAAAACCTTCCGGAACTGGTTTTAAAATCAACTCGGGAGGGACTGAAACATCCATGACCTTTTCACCCGGAGCTGACGAGATATGGTTTGTCTCTGATCGCGGCAAAAAGGGATTTGGAGGAAAGGATATCTGGTTTATCAGGAGGGAAGGAGAAAAGAAATGGTCCAAACCTGTCAACGCAGGAGCTTCTTTCAACAGCTCTCTTGATGAGGAATCGCTGAGATTCAGTGAAAAGGGAGACACCCTCTGGTTTGGATCCAGAGGCCATGCAACCATCGGTGGATTCGATATTTTCTACTGTGTCAGGGACTCAGCAGCTAACTGGAAAACAGCAGTAAATGCCGGATATCCTGTCAATACGCAGTGGGATGACCTGTTCTTTCTTCCACCTTCAGGTGCCGGCAGTCCATTCTACCTTGTATCAAACAGAAGCGGAAGCACCGGAGGACTGGATATATACACAGGACGTTTTATCCCTGATGAACCGGAGCCAATTCCGGAGCCGGAACCGGAACCGATCACCGAACCCGCTCCTCCACCCGAACCGGTAAAACCTGATACAGTGGTGGTAAGAGATACGGTGGTGGTGATCAGGGAGATAGTAAAAGAACCTGTAGCGGAACCTGTTCCTCCTGTGGCTCCGGAACCCGTCATTTACCTCATTGGCAGCGTTAAGGATTCGGAAACAAAAGATCCCGTGCTTGCCAGACTGGAAATTGTAGATATTTCAACTGACGCGGTGATAAGTACAACAGCCAGCTCCGATGTTGACGGCAGCTACAGGGTCAGGCTGCCGGGAAAGGGAATTTATATGGTCGACGTCAGGGGAACAGGATTTTTATCGGATATGAAACGGGTAATGATTCCGGATAATTTTACCGGAGAAGCATATAATCTTGATGTTGAGTTAATTAAAGTAAAGGTAGGACGAAAGGTAGTTTTGAACAATATACTGTTCGAGACAGGCAAATCGGTGCTGACACCCGGTTCGGGAGAAGAACTCGACAGGCTTTACGGGATACTCGGTGAAAATCCGCTCATGAGGATAGAGATCTCAGGTCATACGGATAAAACCGGAAGCGAACCTCTAAATTTCCGTTTGTCAGAAAGCAGGGCCAGGGCAGTTGTCGATTACCTGGTTACCAAGGGAGTCGACAGCACCAGACTTGAATACAGGGGCTTCGGTTCTCTTCAACCTGTGGCCGATAATGCAACATCCGAAGGCAGGGCAAAGAACAGAAGGGTTGAATTTAAAATACTCGAATTCTGACGGAAGTCAGCTTTTAAAGATTTACAAATTGATTAATTTGTGTTCCCCGAAAACAAGAGGGTAAATTTTAACACAATCCGGTTTCCGGAGGCAGAGAACCTTTTTTCGTACAAAGATATCGGACTTAGAATACTCTAAATATAACATACCTATGAAGAATACTCCATTTACCGGTTTACATGTAAAGGCCGGTGCACGAATGGTACCCTTTGCAGGCTTCAACATGCCTGTCGAATACACCGGGATAACCGACGAACACCTTACAGTGAGGGAAAAAGCAGGCGTTTTTGATGTGTCACATATGGGAGAGTTTATGGTGAAGGGCCCCCGTGCAACAGAATATCTGCAGTACATCACATCGAACGATGTTTCAGCACTTTACGACGGAAAGGTTCAGTATTCATGTTTTCCCAATGGAAAAGGCGGCATAGTTGACGACCTTCTCGTTTACAGGTTTAATGCGGAAAAGTACTTTCTGGTTGTCAATGCTGCCAATATTGAAAAAGACTGGGAATGGTGTGTAAGCCAGTGTGGCAGATTCGGCCTTAGCCCGGGGAAAGAACTCGTCAATGATTCCGACTCAATCGCCCAGCTGGCTGTCCAGGGGCCACTGGCCCTGAAAGCAATGCAGAAGCTTACCACTGCCACGGTGACGGATATGGAGTATTACACTTTCAGGGAAATTGAATTTGCCGGCATCAGCAATGTACTCTTTTCAACAACAGGTTATACAGGATCAGGAGGCTGTGAGCTGTATGTAAGGAATGAAGATGCTCTGAAATTGTGGGATGCAGTATTTGAGGCCGGAAAGGAATACGGGATACGGCCGGTAGGGCTCGGCGCCCGTGATACCCTGCGCCTCGAAATGGGATATTGTCTCTACGGAAATGATATCAACGACCAAACCTCACCGATAGAAGCCGGCCTGGGCTGGATAACAAAATTCACACCCGCAAAGGATTTTATCGACCGTGAACTGCTGCTCAGGCAAAAGACTGAAGGAGTTGAAAGGCGGCTGAAAGGATTTGTCATGATAGACAGGGGTATCCCCCGTCAACATTATTCCATTGTCAACGCTGAAGGCCTGACCGTTGGTGAGGTTACATCAGGAACAATGTCGCCCAGCCTGAAAGTCGGAATCGGAATGGGGTATCTCAATAAAGGATTCTGGAAGACGGATACCGAAATATTTATCCGTGTCAGGAACAAGGACCTGAAAGCAAAGATAACTGACCTTCCCTTTTACAAAGATGGCAGCAAGACAGCTTGAGACATGCTTTTCACCTGCCCTGTATGAAGCCTCACTTCATGTGGGTTCGATAGTTGTTGTAATTGATATCTTTCGTGCAACATCGGCGATCTGCACGGCTTTTGAGAACGGCGTGAAATCCATCATCCCTGTTGCAGGAGTGGAGGAGGCGAGAGAATACAAGGAACGTGGCTACCTGGTGGCAGCCGAACGCGACGGATTTGTCCTTGACTTTGCTGATTTTGGTAATTCACCTTTTAATTTCACACGTGAGGCCATTGAAGGAAAAACAATCGTCTACAGTACAACAAACGGAACAGGAATCATTAAAAAGGCTTCTTCGGCTTATGCAATCATAATAGCATCATATCTCAATATTACCGCTGTTAACGGCTGGCTTGCAGGTCAGGACAGGGATGTTGTGCTTTTCTGCGCCGGATGGAAGAACAGATTCAACCTTGAAGATACAATATGCGCAGGTGCACTCGCTGAAAGACTTATGAACAGCGGGCTTTATACAACTAATTGCGATTCAACACATGCGGCACTTGATCTCTGGTCTCTTGCAAAGGACGACCTGCACGGTTATACCCAGAAGGTCGCCCAGCGATCACGTTTGAGGGAAAAAGGACTTGATGACTGTATCAGCTTCTGCCTCCGACATGATTTTACAAAAAAAATACCTGTAATTAAAGATGGTATTCTTGTTGATATTATTTGAAAACAAATGGGATATTGTGTTAATTAATTAACAAATAAGGCGTATTAATTAATAAATTTGTACAGGGTTCTGTAAAGGATATTATTTAAAACATTAAAATAATCATTATGAAGAAACACAACTTTTTTGCAGGTCCTTCAATCCTCCCGCAGTATACTCTCGACAGGACAATTGAAGGAATCAGGGATTTCAGCGGTTCAGGACTGTCTGTGCTTGAGATTTCACACCGGAGCAAGGAATTCGTTGCATGCATGAATGACACAACAGCACTATGCAGGGAACTCCTGGACATACCTTCAGGTTACCAGGTGATCTTCCTGGGAGGAGGAGCCAGCCTTCAGTTTGCAATGATACCCATGAACCTGATGGATACCAAATCAGCATACCTCGTTACCGGAGAATGGGCAACAAAGGCTTTCAAGGAAGCAAAAATGTATGGCGAAGCTGTCGAAGTGGCTTCTTCCAAAGACAGGAACTTCAGCTATATTCCCAAAAACTATACCGTACCTTCCGATGCCAGTTACTTCCATATAACCACAAACAACACGATCTACGGAACGGAACTTAAGAAGGACCCGGATGTTCAGATACCTCTCGTTGCCGATATGTCGTCTGATATATTCAGCCGCCCGGTAGATGTGTCGAAATATTCACTTATCTACGCAGGTGCCCAGAAGAACCTTGCACCCGCAGGTGTAACTCTGATAATCATTAAAGAAGATATACTCGGCAAAGTAAACAGGGCAATACCCACAATACTCGACTACAGGACTCATATCAAGGCTGAGTCGATGTTTAACACCCCACCTGTCTTTGCTGTCTTCGCGGCACAGCAGACCCTGAAATGGCTCAGGGAACTCGGCGGAGTAAAGGCTATTCAGAAAAAGAACATAGAGAAGGCCGGAATGCTATATAACGAAATAGACAGAAACAGGCTTTTTGTCCCTACAGTTAAAGATGTGGAAGACAGGTCTTACATGAACATTTGCTTTGTGATGGCTGAAGAATACAAGGAGCTAGAACAGCCTTTCGCCGATTTTGCCAAGTCGAAAGGAATGGTCGGTATCGCAGGTCACAGGTCGGTTGGCGGATTCAGGGCCTCGACTTACAACGCACTCCCTGCGGAAAGCGTTGTCGCGCTCATTGACGTAATGAAGGAATTTGAAAAGACAATCTAATAAACCCGGATATGAAAATTCTTGTTGCTACTGAAAAACCTTTTGCACCAGTCGCCATAAGCCTCATTCGCAAAGTGACCGACAGGGAAGGACATGAACTCGTATTGCTCGAAAACTACAGGGATGTTTCCGAACTGCTGACAGCAGTGGCTGATGCTGAGGCACTTATCGTTCGCAGCGATAAAGTTACAGCAGATGTACTGAATGCAGCAAAAAAACTGAAGATAGTTGTGCGTGCCGGTGCAGGCTACGACAACCTTGACCTTGAGGCATGCACGGCTCACAACGTGGTGGCAATGAACACTCCCGGACAGAATTCAAATGCCGTAGCCGAACTGGCCTTTGAGATGATGCTTTATCATGCCCGGGGAGGTTTTGGAGGAAAATCAGGCACTGAACTCAGAGGTAAGACCCTTGGCCTTCATGCTTTTGGCAATGTAGGTAAATACATGGCTGAAATAGGAAGAGGATTCGGGATGGAACTATTTGCGTTTGATCCCTTCGTAGGCGAAGAGGAAATGAAAATAGCAGGAGTGACACCGTGTGCCACCCCGGAGGAACTCTATTCAAAATGCCGCTATGTGTCACTCCATATGCCGGCCAACGAAAAAACAAAAAAATCGGTCGGCAATAACTTATTGAAGATCATGCCTGAAGATGCGGTCCTGGTTAATACTGCACGTAAAGAAGTTATCGACGAAGAGGCTCTTCTGAAGATCTTCGAAGAAAGAACAGACTTAAGCTATCTGTCTGACGTGGAGCCTGATACCAAAGCAGTATTCGAAGAAAAATACAAAGGCAGGTTCATCTTTACCGCGAAAAAAATGGGAGCCCAGACCGAAGAAGCAAACATTAACGCAGGCGTAGCGGCTGCAAAACAGATAGCTGAATACTTCAGCACCGGCAATGAAAAATTCCGCGTCAATAAGTAATTAAAAAACCTTATCAAAGTTAAATATGGCAGTTGTCAAACCTTTCAGGGGCCTGAGACCTCCCCGCGATATTGTAAAAGAACTGGCATCTCTTCCCTACGATGTTATGAATGCCGACGAGGCACGTGAAATGGCCGGGGGAAAGGAAAGGTCGCTTCTTCATATCACCAGGGCTGAGATAGACCTTCCTCCCGGCACAGATGTGCATTCTGATATTGTTTACAATAAATCGGTGGAAAATTTTGCCCTGTGGCAGGAAAAAGGGTGGCTTGTAATGGATGAAAATCCAATGTACTATATCTACGCCCAGACCATGGCAGGCAGAACACAGTACGGAATTGTCGGTTGCGCCTCTGTGGATGACTATCTGAACGGTGTGATCAAAAAGCATGAGCTGACACGACCCGACAAGGAGCAGGACAGGATGGTTCATGTGAGGGTTAACAATGCCAATATAGAACCGGTGTTTTTTACTTATCCTGCCGTGAAAGAACTGGATACAATTGTAAAAAAGATCGTAAGGAAGCAAAAACCCGAGTATGATTTCACTGCCGAAGACGGATTCGGCCACCATTTCTGGGTTGTACGCGATCCTGCCACTATAGATGAGATAGAAATGCTGTTTGCCTCAAAGGTGCCTTTTACCTATGTTGCCGACGGACATCACAGAACAGCCGCTGCAGCCCTCGTTGGGAAGGAAAAACGTGAAAAAAACCTTCAGCATACAGGTTCTGAGGAATACAATTATTTCCTTGCGGTACATTTTCCTGACGATCAGCTGAGAATAATAGATTACAACAGGGTGATCAGGGATCTTAACGGGCTCAGCGAAGCAGAATTCCTGAAAAAACTGGAAGAAGCTTTTGTTGTTCGCGATAAAGGTGTAAAGACCTTCAAACCCCGCAGTCTGCATAACTTCTCAATGTATCTTTCAGGTAAATGGTACAGTCTTACTGCAAAAAAAGGCACTTACGATGACGATGATCCGATCGGTGTTCTGGATGTCACCATACTGACAAAACAGATACTTTCCCCCATCCTTGATATCCAGGACCTTCGCACATCGAAGAGGCTGGACTTTGTTGGCGGGATAAGAGGACTCGCTGAGCTGAAGAGAAGAGTCGACAGTGGTGAAATGAAGGTCGCTTTTGCACTTTTCCCCGTTTCTATGAAACAGCTTATAAATATAGCTGATTCAGGCAATATAATGCCGCCTAAAACTACATGGTTCGAACCAAAACTCAGAAGCGGACTGGTTATTCACCTGCTGGATTAATTATGAGATTATAATATTCCGGGTCCTGGTTTTATTGATGTCACAGATTGCTCAAAATATAATATCTCTTAAGCAAGAAGTTCCTGACCATATTAAAATTATTGCGGTTTCGAAGACTATGCCGGTATCGGACATTATGCTGGCATATGATACCGGGCACAGATTATTCGGGGAGAACCGGGTGAAGGAGCTTATCGGTAAAAAGGACAGTCTTCCTCCGGATATTGAGTGGCACATGATAGGTCATCTGCAGACCAACAAGGTGAAATATATTGTGCCGTTCATAACTTTGATACATTCAATTCATTCCTTTAAGCTTCTGAAAACAATCGATACTGAAGCCGGCAAGGCTGGAAGGACTGTCGACTGTCTCCTTCAGTTTCACATCGCGGAAGAGGAAACAAAATCAGGATTCACCCGAGAGGAAGCCGGGAAAATGTTACAAAGCAATGAATTCAGGGAGCTCGGCCGGGTTAGGATTTGCGGTGTTATGGGGATGGCCACCTTCACGGATGATATGGAAAAGGTAAGGCTCGAATTCAGGAACCTGGCTGCTGTTTTCAGGGAACTCAAGAATAAATTTTTCAGTCATTCCGATGAATTCAGGGAGATTTCAATGGGTATGTCCGGCGATTTTCTTGTGGCAATTGAAGAAGGATCCACAATGGTAAGGATAGGAAGTATTATATTTGGAGAGCGCAAACAGTGATCAGTTAATTTGTTATTATGGGAAAATTATCGGTTAATTATCTCGGGCTCAATCTTAAAAGCCCCATTATAGTAAGCAGCAGCAGACTCACTTCGACGCTGGGTTCTCTTAAGGAAGCTGCCGACAACGGTGCCGGAGCTGTAGTTCTGAAGTCACTTTTCGAGGAACAGATAAACCAGTACGTGCATAACATAATGTCGACTCACAGTTACCCTGAGGCCGACGACTATGCCGCATACTATTCAAAATCTCATTCGGTTGATGAATATCTGACACTTATTAAGAAGGCAAAGGATATTCTCGACATCCCTGTCATTCCAAGTATAAACTGCTATACATCCGAAGGATGGACTGATTTTGCACTGAATATTCAGGAAGCCGGTGCCGATGCGCTGGAAATAAATGTTTTCCTGCTGCCCTCTGACAGGAAGAAACCTGCAGCCGAATATGAAATGGTCTATCTCGATCTGATAGAAAAGCTTAAACGCAGGATTACAATACCACTGTCTATTAAGATAGGTTACCGGTTCACCAATATTCTCAATATCATTGACCATTTTTATATGCGAAAGGTTGAGGGTGTTGTAATGTTCAACAGGTTCTATGAACCCGATATCGACATCAAAAACCTGGAGGTGGTGCCAGGATCTATATTCAGTCATGAGAATGAGAGAAGGTTCGTGCTGAGGTGGATAGCAATGGCCAGTGCACAGGATATCAAAATTAACATTTCAGCTTCAACAGGAGTTCACAGTGGTGCCGACGCAATCAGATACCTGCTCGCAGGAGCCAATTCGGTTCAGGTTTGCTCGGTTCTTTACGAAAAGGGTATGTCCTTTCTCACCAGGATAAATGAACAGATCGAAGCATGGATGGAACAGAAGGGGTATTCGTCGGTTGATGATTTCCGGGGAAAGCTGAATTACCGGAACTACAAGCAGGCGGTAGTATTCGAAAGGACACAGTTTATGAAATATTTTGCTTCTGAAGACTGACCGGGCTACCGGTACTTTCCAGGTTAACTTCTGAGCATTCCGAGCACCTCATGAGTCAGGGGATTCTTCTCATGCATAAAAGCATGGGGGCTTTCCATTATAATTTCAATAACCTTGTCTTTAATAATCCTGCTGTTTTTTTCGACCGATTCTTCTATAACAGTCATGCATTCTATTGCTGTTGCATAATCGGCATCCAGGAAAACCCTGGCGATATCTTCAATGTAGGCTGAATAATCGAGTCCCGACTGCCAGCATGAGGCTACCAGCATGCTTGTTGTTGAGGGATTTCTCGGTTTTCTGATCTCAGCTATAACCTCAGGCCTTGCCGACTGATCTTTCAGGTCGTTGAAAAAGTTACCTATCAGTTTCATAAGATCCTTGTCTCTGCAACCGTCAAAAAATGTTGCCAGGAGTGCTATAGCACCTTCAAAGGGTTCTTCTTCCCGCAGCTGTTTTACAGTTTCCCCGATAAGGTCTGTATTGTCGCTATTCAGAATGGCTGAGAGTTCATTCAGTTTCTTTTCCGATCTCTTCACTTTAAATAATTTTTACAAAGTTAGAAATCAACACCAATATCATTAAGCTGTTTTTGAAAAATAAAAATAAAATACTAATTTAGTCGTTAATTAAGTTTGACAATTAAACATTTAAACCATGAATAAAAATTTCAGGATCAGCTCACTTGTTATGTTGGTGTTTATTCTGGTATTCAGCACTATTACCGGATGCAAGAGCGGAACCAAAGCGCCGAAAGAGGATGAGGAGGTAAAGTTGCCCGGGAACATTACTGAGATAAAGGAGGACATTGATCAGGCGAAGAAAATATTCAATGCCCTGCCCTCACCACTTGAATCGGCACAGCTGATAAAGTCTGCCGGTGCCAAATTTGACGAGAAACTTCTAAATCCGGTTTCCAGGGTAAATTCCTATGTGACCAATAAAGCCATGGCTCTCAACCTTGGTGTTTATACATGCGACCTGAGCTTTGCAAGTCTCTATGAGCAGACACAGCTTCTTATTGACTACATGAATGCAGCCAAAAAAATGGCTGACGGACTGGGTATTCTGGAAGCTATTGAACAGGAACATATCGACAGGCTCGAGGAGAACATTAACAACAGTGAGGTGATAATGGAAGTAGTATCACAGACATTCATGAATTCAAACTCATATCTCGAAGACAACGATCAGCCGGCAACAGCTGCAACAGTACTTGTTGGAGGATGGATTGAAGGACTGTACATATCCACACAACTTGTAGAGATGGATGATTTCAACGGCAATAAGCTTGTAGGCCGTATCATAGACCAGAAACTCTCCATCGACATCCTGATCGATCTCCTTAACAGGAACCAGGGGAATCCTTTCGTCGATGAACTGACAGGTCAGGTTCAGAAGCTAAAGGCCGTTTTCGACAAAATTACACTTACTACCGGGACAGTACGTCCGGAGTACGACCAGGCCTCGAACACTACCATACTTAAATCGGAGGTAAAATCGGACATGACGAAGGAAACTTTCCTGGAGCTTAAAAATGTTGTGGCTGAGATCAGAAATTCATTCGTAAACTAAGAAGACCATGAGACTCTTCAAGACTTTTCCCCTAATCACATTACTATTCTTTTCTTTGAGCATAAGTGCCGGGGCACAGTGCAAGGCTTTTGCCAAGAAGGAATGTCTTCCTCAACTCCAGAACTACACTCACGACGGTAACTATCATGCAGCTGTTCTTGTGGAAGGAGAGGAAGCTGAACTCTATAAGACATTCTATTCCGATATGGAATACAGGGTTGCCATTGTTGGCGAGGAAAAGCTTCCTTCTGTCGAATTCATAGTTCTTGATGTTAACAAAAATGTATTATATACCAACAAGGATAAAGATTACGCTTCAACCTGGGACTTCAAGCTTCAATCGAGCCAGCAGCTCAAGATCGTCGTTAAGGTGACTTCATTCAACAGGCCTGGAGAGACACCTGCAAGCGGCTGTGTTGCTATCATGTTCGGATTCAAAATGAAAAAGTAAACAATACCTGAACACCCTTTACTTCCGTATTCGGGAAATTCTTATATATTCAGGATATAAGCCTGGCAGACAGGTATTTACCGGTATATGATCTTTTGCACTTGACAAGATCTTCAGGTTTGCCTTCAAATACTACATAACCTCCTTCTTCACCTCCTTCCGGACCAAGGTCGATGATCCAGTCACAGCTCTTTATGATCTCCTGGTTATGTTCGATAAGTATTACCGAATGTCCATGCTCCACAAGTGCATTCAGCGATTTGAGGAGCTTGTTTATATCATGAAAATGAAGACCGGTGGTGGGTTCATCGAAAATGAAAAGGAAATGTCCGTCGGCTTTTTCATGGCTCAGAAAATATGCAAGTTTGACACGCTGGCTCTCTCCTCCTGAGAGAGTGCTCGACGACTGTCCCATCTTTATATAGCCGAGACCGACATCCGAAAGAGGCTTTAACTTACTGATGATCCTGTTCTCTGTCCTGCCGGGATGAGCCGAAAAGAATGCCAGCGCATCATCAATCGTCATCTCCAGCATCTCGTAAATATTAACACCGTGGTATCTGACTTCAAGGATCTCTTTCCTGAATCTCATTCCCTTGCAAACTTCACAGGTAAGTTCCACATCTGCCATGAACTGCATCTCGACTCTTATTATTCCTTCACCCTGACACTCCTCACATCTTCCGCCATCGACATTGAAAGAGAAATGAGAAGCCTTGAAATTGTTTTGCACAGATGCCTGCTGTTCTGCATATAGTTTTCTAATCTCATCGTACGCCTTGAGATAGGTGACAGGGTTGGAGCGGCTCGACCTGCCTATGGGATTCTGGTCGACCATCTCCACACCACTAAGAGAAGCCGTGTCGCCTGTAATGGCTGTGAATTGCCCTGGTCTGCCATTGTTGCCGTTAAGCCTTCCCGACAGATATTTGTAAAGTATTTCAGATACCAGGCTCGATTTTCCCGATCCGCTCACACCTGTAACCGCTGTAATGGCATGAAGAGGGAAACGAACATCTATTTCTTTCAGGTTATTTTCCCTGGCTCCCTTCACCTCAATATAACTGTTCCATTTTCTTCTTTTTGCCGGAACGGGAACACTCAGCTTACCGTTCAGATAAGATGCCGTGAGTGATCTGTTGGCTTCAGAAATGTCAAGTCCTCCCTGGTAAACAACCTCCCCACCGAACCTTCCTGCCCCGGGACCCATATCTATAATCTCATCCGCAGCCCTCATTATTTCTTCTTCATGCTCCACAACGATAACAGTGTTTCCAAGGTCACGAAGCTCTTTCAATACCCTGATCAGGAGGTTTGTGTCGCGGGGATGAAGACCGATGCTGGGCTCATCGAGGATATACATTGATCCTGTAAGGTTGCTTCCCAGAGAAGTAGAAAGATTGATCCGCTGGGATTCACCTCCTGAGAGGGTTGAAGAATGTCTGTCGAGGGTGAGGTAGGGGAGACCAACATCGGTAAGGAAACGCAGTCTGACCGTGATCTCTTTTAGCAGACGTTCTGCAATATGAGCTTCATCGGGTTCCAGCTTCAGTCTGGAAAAATGTTCATACAAACTGTCAACAGGCATGCTAATCAGTTCCTGTATACTTTTGCCGGCTATCATTACAAAAGAAGCTTCCTTCCTTAGTCTTGACCCCTTGCAGGCCGGACAGGTCGTTTTTCCCCTGTAACGGCTCAGTAAAACGCGGTACTGGATCTTATATTTTTTTTCCTCAAGGTGTTCAAAAAACCTGTTTATACCGTAAAAATACCTGTTCCCTTTCCACAGCGTTTCTTTTTGCTCTTCGGTGAGCTGGTAGTAAGGTTTATGAATCGGGAACCCGAATTTCCCGGCATTGAGGATCAGTCTTTCCTTCCACTGCTTCATCGTTTCGCCTTTCCAGCATACTATTGCATCGTCGTATACCGACAGGTTACGGTTTGGGATGACAAGGTTCTCATCGATACCTATTACTTTACCGTATCCTTCGCATACAGGACAGGCTCCGATGGGATTGTTGAAGCTGAACAGGTATTCTGAGGGTTCTTCGAAAAGAATTCCGTCTGCTTCAAATTTGTTCGAGAAGCTCTCCCTCCCGGGATTGTCATCTTCCGGAATGAGAACCTGACAATAACCCTGACCTGTCTGGAATGCTGTTTGTGCCGAATCTGCTGCCCTGCTGAAATTATCGGCAGAATGACTTATCACCAGCCTGTCGATAACAATATTTACTCGTTGACCGGGTTTAAAACCGCTGAAATCGTCTATTTCAGATGTCCTTAGTATTTTACCCTCAGATTCGATCCTGTCGAATCCCTGTTTTGAAAGAAACTCAAAATACTCCAGAGTACCAAGTTTCTCAGGGATCGTTCCAGCCGACGTAATAACTACTTTTGTGCCTTCAGGCAGCGAGGCCAGATAATCAACAATGTCGTCGACACTGTGTTTTTTCACTTCTTTTCCTGAGACAGGGGAGTATGTTCTTCCAATACGGGCATAGAGCAGCCTGATGTAATCGTATATCTCAGTTGAAGTACCAACAGTTGATCTTGGATTACGCGAATTTACTTTTTGTTCGATTGCAATAGCCGGAGGGATACCACTTATATAATCAACCTCGGGCTTGTTCATTCTGCCCAGAAACTGACGTGCATATGATGAAAGGCTCTCAACATACCTCCTCTGCCCTTCGGCATATAAAGTGTCGAAAGCGAGCGATGATTTTCCTGAGCCTGAAACTCCTGTGATGACTACAAAACTGTTACGCGGGATCTTTACATCTATATTCTTCAGATTATGTACCCTGGCCCCCCTTATTTCTATACTCCCGTCCATCAGTAAAAGTGCAGATTTATGTGAATTTTTTGTTAAAATCCAAAAGTAGTATTTTAAGATCAAAAAAAATTCTTTTATTTTGTATCAGGTTTAAACTAATAAGGAGGATCGCCTATAGAAATATCTCTACTCTTTTTACTTTAAAGAGAGAGCTATGAGCAAAATGATAACCGATTATGAACTTATCGAGAAGTTCATAAAAGGCGACGAATCCTGTTTTGACCAGATAATCCGACGCCATAAGAATAAAGTTTTCGCTTATATAAGTCTTTATATACGCGATCAGGCCCTTGCTGAAGACCTTTTTCAGGATACATTCATGAAGGTCATACAATCGGTAAGGAGCGGAAAATACCAGGACAACGGAAAGTTTGTTTCCTGGGTAATGCGGATAGCACATAACCTGATAATTGATCATTTCAGAAGACTCAAACAGATCAATACCGTGTCGAACGATGATTATGAGTCAGACCTTCTCAATTCAAAGAAGCTTGCCGAAGCTAATGTAGAAGACGAAATGATCAGGCGACAGATACAGAAGGATGTTCGCAAAATGATCAGCTCCCTTCCCGACGATCAGCGTGAAGTGGTTATACTCAGACATTATTCAGGCCTAAGTTTCAGGGAGATTGCAGAAATAACCGACGTTAGCATCAACACTGCACTTGGACGAATGCGTTATGCGCTTATAAACATGCGCAAGATGATGGAGGAGAAGAAGATATCACTTACACTAAACTGACAGGATACAGACCACGGGACTTTTTCATATAATTAAAATCAGTGAAAAAAGTGTTTTTTTTTCATGTATGAATATGCAATATTAACATAAGGCCACCGTTTTTAAATAAAAAATGGTGCCTATGGGTTTAAATTCTACTCCTTTTCTTTCATACCGTGACATCCATACTGAAAAAACCGACCTGATTGGTGATGCTTTTGGCATATATGCCCAATACGATGATGTTATAGGTTTGTTGAATGTTCTAAAGCCTGAACCCGGTAATTGTCTGACAAACAGAGTTATAAAGGCTTGCAGGAAACACTGAAAGATTTTATCACAGGAAAGAGCCATAAATTTCCGGTGATTTTTTTGTTTTAATTAATTTAAATTAGTATCTTTATGATATTAAACTAATATCAATAACCATGAAAAAGGAATTTTCCGTCAAACCCGTATCGGGTTACTTTGCACTGCTGATGGCTTTTCTTATGCTGTCCGGTTGCATTACCGGATTTGTATTTGAAATTATCTGGCTTGGTGTTGTTCTTATGCTTCTTTTCATTTTCACCATGATAGGATTTACTGTGGTAAACCCTAACGGTTCATGCGTGATGGTTCTGTTCGGTGCCTATAAAGGTACCATAAGGGAGAATGGTTTCTTCTGGGTCAATCCTTTTTATGTCAAGCGAAAAATATCGCTCAGGGCAAGGAATTTTGACAGCGAACCCATTAAAGTGAACGACAAGGTTGGTAACCCCATAAAAATAGGCTTTGTGCTTGTATGGAGGGTCCTTGATACCTACAAAGCTGTATTTGATGTTGACGATTACCAGCATTTTGTTCTTGTTCAGAGCGATGCTGCCCTTAGAAAACTGGCCGGATTATATCCGTACGATAATTTTGAGGATCATGAAGCTGAGATAGCACTTCGAAGCGGCGGGGAGGAGATAAATGAGGAGCTGGAAAAGGAGATACGCGAACGACTCATGATTGCCGGAATTGAAGTGATAGAAGCCAGGATAAATTATATTGCCTACGCTGAGGAGATAGCCAATGCAATGCTAAGGAGGCAGCAGGCCACAGCTGTTGTTTCAGCAAGGTTCAAGATAGTGGAAGGTGCTGTGTCGATGGTCCAGATGGCTCTTGAACAGTTGTCCGACAAAAACATAGTCGAACTCGATGAAGAGAAAAAAGCTGCCATGGTCAGCAACCTGATGGTCGTATTATGTGGCGATAAGGATGCCACTCCTGTTGTGAACGCAGGTACTTTACACGCATAAGATGAGCGCAAAAAAACCATTTGTTCTGAGGATTGATCCGGCAAAGCTGAGATCGCTCGAAAAATGGGCTGCCGATGAATTTCGCAGCACAAACGGGCAGATCGAATACATCCTCGACCAGGCTCTCCGGAAATCGGGCAGATGGAAAACGCATAACAATAACCAAACCGGTAATAACGATAAAAATGAATAAGCCAGTCAAATATGTCTGCCCGAAATGTGGATGCAGATTATGTACAACAGGTGAAATCAGAACGACGGGTAGTTTTGTTACCAAGCTCTTCAATATTCAGAACAAGCACTTCACTTCGGTTACCTGTAACGACTGTAAGTATACAGAATTCTACAGTATGCCGTCGAAAATGATCGGTAACGTCCTGGATTTCTTTACAAATTAACATCAGTTATTGATTCAGAAGATACACGGAAAGGCAGGCAGCTATGCCTGCCGTTTCCGTTCTGAACCTGCTTTTTCCAAACGATATCTCGTTGAATTTTCTGCCTGCAGCTTCATTAATTTCCCCGATGGTAAAATCACCTTCGGGCCCGATGAGGATCAGGACATCATCACCCTTGTGGCATATTTCTGAAATATATTTCCTCTCCCTGGTCCCGTTACAGTGAGCTATCATAAGCTTCTCACCGTATGATCTGTTTATAAGATCAGAAAATACAACAGGCTCATTAATAATTGTCTCCCTGGCTTTCAGGGATTGTTTCATGGCCGAGAGCATTATATTTCTCAGTCTTTGCATCCTGACTTTCTGCTTCTCCGTGTTGCTGCAGATGATCAGACTGATCTCATCTATTCCTGTTTCGACGGCTTTTTCGATGAACCATTCAAGACGCTCATTGTTTTTCAGTGGCGAAATTGCCACATGCAACCTGTAATCTCTTTTTTCAAAATCAGGCGTTACAGAAATAATTCCGATGCGGCACCCGTCCTTATCGGGATCCTCAATAACCCCCCTGTAAAGGTTTCCTTTGCCGTCGATCAGAAAAACAGGATCACCCTTTTTCATTCTGAGCACCCTTACCAGATGTCGTGACTCACTGCTGTCAAGAATATGGTAATCGCTGCCCGTTATCCCCGGAGCATAGTATACCTGCATTTTTCAGATAATTGTATCAGCGCAAAGGTTCATTTTCATTAAAAACATCTTCCATCTTCATTCTCTGGATGAATTTCTCCATTCTCTCCTCAACCGATATCATATAGATATAGGGTTTTTGATTTGTTGATTCGGGATGTCTTCTTTCGTTAAGTCTTTTGGTTGCAATCAGGGTGTTAAAATTATTGTTACCTGCCTGCACCATAAGATTGCCTGTCAGATATGAAAAATAGAAGTAATTTGAATCATCGGCTTTAAGATATATGTCGAAGAGATCTCCCGAACGCCTTCTCTGGATCTCTATGTAGCCGTCCACATACAGGTTTACCGGCTGATTACCTATAAACCCTATACCTATACGGCCTTCCGACCGGAATGATGAAGTTGCATCATTCCAGTAGAGGTTAACGTCGTTAAGCACCAGTTCATAATTAAAATCTTTTGGAAGGTTTCCTGATGTTCCGAAAAGGTTCATCTCTTCATTTATTTTTGTGGCTGTTGCTTCACCCAGAAGGTCGTTCATCCCTTTTCTGTATAATTCACTGTTCAGGTTCACAGGCTTAAGGGTTGTAAGAAGTTTAATATCGTTACTCATTATGTTTAGTGCTTCTTCATCGAAGAAGAAATCGAAAGCCAGAATGGCATTCATTCTTACCTTCCCTGAGTCTATATTATGGGTTATGTTACCGGCGGCATCCATCCTGGCCAGGTTGAAGTCAGTGCCCAGGTCAAGTTTGCCTTCTCCGTAAAGTATGCACATGTTCCTGTCGAGAGCGACCATATTGCCGTGCCGTGTCTGGTCGGCAATTTTTTCGAGTGAGGCTACGAGGTAGCGACCTTTCGATTTTTCATAATACATATATCCTCCCGGTTTTACTACAGCCACGTCGGTCCATGATTTCTGTGCTGAAAGGAAAGCCGGGTAAATATGTATTGAATCGAGGTTGATAAACGATCCGGTGAACACCATATTGTCGTTGATATCGCGCGGCTTATCGCTTACGGGGATCATCACATTTTCCGGATCGATCAGGGAATTGAATTTTATCGTATAGGATTTCAGTCTGCCGCAATCATGAACAATGCCCGCTCCCCCGCTGAACAGAAGGTGTTCTTTGTCAGCACTAAGGGTCACATCGCCTGTAAATGTAAATGCCTGACTGAGCATGAATTTCGGATTCGCCGGGATATACCCTTTTGCTGTTGTTACCAACGAATCAACGGTTATTTCGGGAAAGTTAATCTTCTGGATTTCCTTATTCTCGTCTGTATAATCGTAAACACCGCTTCCTGAGTAGCGCTTTGTTGAAATAATATTAATTGTGGCGCTGTTGAGAAGGTGACGGTTGTTCACGGCTACATTGGCATTTTCGATCTTATCGATCCTTCCTCTTCTGCGTATCGTTATCTTTCCGTTACCCGGCTGAATAAGGGCATCAGCAACAGGGATGTAATTAATGTTTTCTGCTTCTATGTATTCTTCGTCAAGAAAATATCTGCCCTTCCACGATGAAAATGAAATAGTATCTCCAATTACATTAGTGGCCAGGAATGTAGGCCTGTCGAGGTTGTTTCTGTCAACTTCGAGCAGTTTTCCCGGAGACAGAAGAGGTGTTTCGGATTTGCCTTCCTGCTCCATGTCGAGTATCCTGGTGTCCATATTGTAGGTGAAGTCGGTCATGGTACATACATACTGCACTTCCGGGAATTTGACAACGGAGCTGTCGGTGTTAAGACGGAAACTGGCTTTTTTTAGTCCGAAATCGACATCAGTCTTTGCATTTTCAGCGATGAACGAATAACCGCTTGTTGTTTTTGACAGAAGGTTATAATCAGAGGTGTCGGCGTGTATGGTTTGTGAGGTAAAGCTGAACTGTTCAGATGTTATTCTGGAATCAGGTGTTCCTATTATTCCCGAACCTTTCAGCGAACCGGGGGAAAGTATAAGGTCTCCGGCCAGCATCGTTCCGTTACCGAACATATCAAAATTTCTGTCGACGGTATTCCTGGCAATAAGTTCATCTTTTGTCGTAAGCCATTTTATATTTACATTTTCAGCTTTCAGACCCGGGTATAGTCCCGTACCGTCGTCGTCGATTGTAAAGCTTTCTGCCAGGGTTACCACCGAATCGGGGAAGAACCGGAATTTTTCCGACCTGACTGTTGCAGTAAGGTGCTTCAGTGTGCCGCTTCCCGTCATACCTTCATTGCTCATTACCAGGTTATCAAACATACTGCCTTTGGAGCCGTATATTTCAAGACCTTCTTCAGGGATATTCATGTTAAATCCGAGTGAATTGTTTTCCTGAACGGTAAGGTATTGAGGCATGGGTTCGATAACAGTACCGCCGTTAAATTCTCCCGACAGTTTTATTTCTTCTGTCCTGAAATGGTCGATGTTCTCATAGTTGAATGGATCTACCCTGAAATAAAAATCTTCTTTGGGATACACACCTTCGAGTCCGGGTATATCATCATAAAAGATATATGAATATGTCAGGGCATTGAAAACAGGATACTGCTTCAGGCTTTTAAGTCCTGACTTGTTATCGGGTTGATCGATAAATAGTTCGGCAGTACCCAGTTGAATTAAGTTTTCAATTTCCCTGATGAGAGCTCTGCCATTTGCATCTTTTTCATCAGTCTCGACAGCCAGTCTGATTGAATCAATTTTCTGGAGGTCTATTTTGAAAGTGTCGTAATCAAAATCGAATTCATGTCCGAAAATTGTAAAGAGCCCGGCCTGCACAACACCGTCAAATTGAATGTTCCTGTTCCGTCCGATTACCACTCTCTGGTCATAAGGGTATATTGCAACACGCTGTGAATCACTAAGGTAGATTGCCTGAACCCCGTTTACCGTGATCAGGTTATCCTTCAGATCAAGAATTGCATTGTCGACAGGGGCTTTTGTTTCGCTGGTAAAATAAAGAATATCATAATCTTTCTTCCTGGCAAAAGCAGTAAGGAAGTCATCAACTTTTTTCTTGAGGGTTATCTCATTGAATGCCCTGTTATAGAAAATGAATCCTTTATTAGCCATGTCGATACACATTGAGGTCACAGCCTCAAGGGGTTTATTCATCCATTTGGCAAGTTCTTCCACGGGGAAGGTGTCAGAATAGTACCAGTCGGCAAATTTCCTCAGGCGGTTCAGAGGATGATACTGATCAATACCCGAGAGTCTCAGGAAATAGTTGGAATCGAAGAATGATGCCGATTCGAATGCAGCCATTCCAAGTGCAGCGCCTCTGGGTCTTGTCATCATGATCTTTGATTCATTCATGTTCCACGACAGAAGCTCAAAATACATATCGAGATTATGGAAGGAGTTGAAATATGGACTTTTAGAGACTGGATTTGCGGCCCTGTAAAGGTTGACAAGTCTTTGTCCGGCATTGTATGAAAAACCCAGATTGGAATGGTAAATAGAATCATTTTCGAGATACAGGGTGGCAGAAGTTTCGGCACTTGTAAGACCGTTCTGGTCGAACAGGTATTCGGTTGAGGTAATGTTCAGATAGAGGGTGTCTTTACGGAAAAGTGTCACACGGGCCGGAAATGCGCTGGTTCCTGTACCCTTTACGGTGGCTCCTTCAATTGTCATCCCTCCTTCGTAGTTAACACCTTCATAAATGTTGTCGAGTTTGAATTCCTTTACATAGGTCTCGAATTTAGGGAAATTTGCATTCTGTTTATTCCGGAAGCTTATTGCCTGATCTGACAGCACTCCTCTGACGGGTTCTTTGAAATAGGTTTTATGGGTCAGCCATGCCGAGTCGATTATAAAGTTGTTCCTTGAAGTGTTGATGATGTAATCTTCAAGGTCGGCAAATACATCACCGGCAGGATAACCTGCTTTTTCCCAGGTAATCCTGCCCCCCGTACCATGAAATTCCATTGTCTCGGGGATATACACTCCGGAGACATTATATATTTCCGTGCTGTCTCTCATGGTGTAGCAGGTAAGTGTCGCATTTTGTATTTCGGCGGCAAAAGCTGTGTCGTGGCCGAAGACAGGCTTGCTGTTCTTTACCTTCCACCGCAGCGAAGGCGTTTCCGCCAGGATATTATCACTGACCATCAGGCATGTGTTCTTCACATACCTGTCTGCATTTTCATTGTTGATCCTGGGATTAAACAATATCTCACTCAGTCCGGTCAGCCAGTCACCGAGCAGCTTTTCCCCTGCATCATCGTCAATAAGGATGTTAAAAGCAGATATCAGATTGTAGTAGTGAGGAATTGTTCGCATCGATCTGCCATGATACTGGCTTATGATGTCGATTATCTTTATCTTGTTAATTTCTCCGAAAGAAGCACTGTCCCATCTTGCAAGAAAGGTGGTCAAACCAGCTTTTTGGGTATCGTTCAGGTTAGGCCCCAGGAAAGTTGTAAGTTCAGTTTTAAACTTTTCCGGATCGCCTGAGAAAGGTGTCCGGACCTGGCTCTGTGCCCTGAAGGGAATCAGCAACAGAAGAATAATTCCGGAGATGTGCAGTGAGTTTTTCATAATTGTTCTTTTTCCATCCATTCTCCTGTTTTCTGCCGGCCTGAACACCCGTATTATCCGGAGTTCTTTCAACCGGCAGGCATTACCTGTTATACGATGCATTGAAGTCAGACAGCTTCCACAATTGCAGTGAAATCTTCCAGTTTCAGAGATGCACCTCCTATAAGTCCGCCATCGACATCGGGTTTTGAGAATATCTCGGCGGCATTCGAGGGTTTGCAGCTTCCACCGTAAAGGATTGTCAGATCATCTGCAACGTTGCTGCCGTATTTTTCTTCTGTAAGCTTTCTTATAAAATTATGCATCTCCTGCGCCTGGTCGGGGGTAGCTGTAAGTCCCGTACCAATTGCCCACACAGGTTCATACGCAATGACGATATTTTTTATTTCATCGGCCGACAGGCTGAAAAGCCCTTCATGCAGTTGTTTTCTTACCACTTCGTGATGCTTTAAGGCTTCGCGTTCTTCTTTAATCTCACCGCAGCAGAAGATAACCTTCAGACCGTTGTCGAGAGCAAGTCTTGTTTTGCAGTTTAGCAGTGAATCATCTTCATGGTAATACGTCCTTCTCTCAGAATGTCCTATAATGACATATTGTGCACCCGTGCTTTTGATCATGGCCGCAGATACTTCTCCCGTATAAGCTCCTGAAGCTTCGGAAGCACAGTTCTGAGCTCCAAATTTTACTTTGCCGTTTTTAAGCAATACGGCCACTCCTGCAAGGTGAATAAAAGGAGTGCAGATGATAACCTCCGCTGCAGGGGATGGCTTGTCTTTATAATACTTTTCAATCGATTCTGCAAAAGCCAGTCCATCATCCAGGGTCATGTTCATCTTCCAGTTACCCGCAACTATCTTCTTTCTCATAATGTTTATCTTTAATTCTTATTATTTAGTATGATCTGTAAAATTTCTTCTTCACCGGGAAGTCCGGCCCAGGACCATTTGTGGAGGATGGTCCCTTTTTTCAGCATAAGGTAACCCGGGTTTGACCTTATCATTGTTTTCAGGGTTATTTCATCAACCATAAGATAGGTGTGATCATTGCTTATTGATGATAGTTCCTGAGAGGCTGAAGACGTAAGTATATAAAAATCAATTGAGTTATCTTTGCAGAACCGTCCCAGGGCATAACCCTGCTCAAGGAGTGCCGGATCTGTTTCTGATACTTTCCTGGCAACCATCAGTACAGTATAATTGTCAGAACTCAGAATCTGGTCGGTAATATCGATATTATTGAGATTTGTAAGAATAAAATCATGAATAGGGGGTTCATATCCTTTTGACACCAGCACACTTTTCTGATCGACAAACTTCCAGGCAGTGTCATCGGCCGGATAATTTGTCAGGTCGAACTCCTTCTGAACGCCGTCTTTTTCATAAATAAAGGTTGTCTCGTATTTATCAACAGGCTTGCCTTCGGGGATCACCATCTGATCAGGGATATAGGTTCCGGTCTTATAAGGGCGGAAATCGATGACAGGCAGATACCTGAGGTTGAACAGCAGAAACATGATGAAGAGTAAAGCAATACTGCCCGCGATAGTAATATCCTTCATCACAGAACCTTCCGGAAGGTATCTTTTCCTGTTGAGAAACAGCCATATGGAAGGTATGAGCAGGATGATGTTTTTCAGGAATGTTTCCCAGTTGGTCAGTACTATCGCATCGCCGAAACAACCGCAGTCTGATACAGGGTTTGTAAGGGCAAGGACGAGAGTAAGAGGTGTAAACAGGGACATCATAATAATAACCAGCCAGGTACCCTGACGGAAACGGATATTGAACAGGACAGAGATCCCGGCCAGAAATTCTGCCGTACAGAGAAGAATTGTGAAAAGAAGACTCAGATCGTTGAGAAATGTAAGTCCGAAGGCAGAAAAATAATCCTGGAACTTGATTACCGAACCAGCCGGATCGATTGCTTTTACCGTTCCTGAAAAAATAAAAACAATTCCAACAATAAATCTCGCGATATAGATTAATAGCTTCATTATTAAAAAAGATTCCTTTCCTTTATAATGTTTATTATTAGTCCGAAGATCTTTTCTATTGGCAGCATACTTCCTTTTTCGTCACTGCAGGTAATTACCTGCAGCCTTTCATCGCTTTCACTTACCCTGAGGTACATATCACGCACTTTTTGCTGAAAAATTATTGACTCTTCGTGGATGTCCCTGGTGCCGTTAAGATAACTTCTGTCGCTGCCTGTCCTCGAGGAGGCAAGTTTGTGACTTGTGAATGATATAGGGACATCGAGAAAAATGTTGAGATCGGGAAACGGTATGCCAAAGTGTCTGAACTCCAGGTCGATGATCCAGTTCATCAGCAAATCCTGACTGTGGCGGTCATCAAGCTTGGCGCACTGGTATGCTATGTTTGAATAAGTGTACCTGTCGAGTAATACCACCCTGCCATCGTTGAGCCAGTTTCTTATCTGTTCTCCGGCATCTTTTCTGTCGCCTGCATAAAGCATAGCCACAAGCCACGGGTCAACGTTATTTAGGGAGCCGAATTCGCCTCTAAGAAACCTGGCGATCAATTCCCCGAAATATGGTTCATCAGTTCTCGGAAAATGAAGATGTTCGCATACTAATCCCAGTCCGGAAAAGTACTTTCTCAGTAAACCGATCTGAGTCGATTTACCTGCACCGTCGATACCCTCAATGACAATAAGTTTCATAACCGTCTGATGCCATACAATGCAAATGTAATAACACGGGGCCAATTCAGAAAATATGCCCTGACATATTACGAACGTATTATTAACCTTCGTTTATTATGCCCGCAGGGATAAATTTTATGCATGCCTTAAGTCATGCTGCTGTGGGCTGGTATCAGAAAATTTTACTATTTTCGGCATTAATTCATCATATTTGACAAACAGGCCTAAATATATCAATGTTGGCGGCAGACTACTTGATCTGTCGGTTCCAAAGGTGATGGGCATCATTAATGTCACCCCCGATTCGTTTTACGAAGGCAGCAGAGTTTCAGGAGAGAGGCAGATAATTGAAACGGCAGCGAGAATGACAGATGAGGGGGCATCAGTTATTGATGTGGGAGGTGTGTCAACACGGCCATATGCACCTGATATCGCGGTCGAAGAGGAGGAAAGAAGAGTGCTGGATGCAATTCGCTTTATAATCAGGGAGTTGCCGGGAACTGTGATTTCCGTCGATACTTTCAGGGCTTCAGTTGCCAGGAAAGCTGTTGAAGAGTGCGGAGCTCTGATAATTAATGATATATCGGGAGGAGAAGCCGACAGTGATATGTTCAGTGTTGTCAGGGAGCTTAATGTTCCCTATATAATGATGCACATGCAGGGGACACCACGTACGATGCAGGAAAATCCTGTTTATGAAGATGTTGTTGCCGACATACTTAAATGGTTCAGCACTAAGATCTACGATCTTCAATCAGCAGGAGTGAAGGATATACTTCTTGATCCCGGGATAGGGTTTGGGAAGTCAATAAATCATAACTTTGAGATTCTTCGCCGCTTTCATGATTTTACGATAGCCGGACTTCCTCTTGTTGCAGGTGTTTCCCGCAAATCGATGATCTGGAAGACCCTTGGAATAACACCCGGAGAAGCCCTTAACGGAACTACAGTGCTTAATTCTGTTGCGCTTATGGGAGGTGCTGATATTCTCAGGGTACACGATGTAAAGGAAGCAGCGGAGAGTATAAAGCTCATAAACATGCTGATAAACAGGCAGGATGAAACTCAAAAACTCACTGAAAAATGATCGTCCCAATCACAGTATTAGACATTATTGACATTCTGCTCGTTGCCTTTATCTTTTATCAGCTGTACAGGATAATAAAAGGTACAGCTGCCCTGAGCATATTTATTGCAATATTTCTGATATATCTCTTCTGGCTACTGGTCAAGGCTCTAAATATGGAGCTTGTGAGTTCCATCATCGGACAGGTCACAGGTGTCGGTGTAATAGCCCTTATCGTTGTATTCCAGCAGGAGGTGAGACGTTTTCTGCTCATGCTGGGGAACAGGTATATGAGAAATACAAGGTTTACTCTGAAACGTTTCTTCAGTAATCTGGATGAAAATATACTGGCACCGGCGGTTGTGGAAGAGCTTGTTGAAGCCGCCGTTTCTATGTCGGGAAAAAGAATAGGAGCTCTTATCGTCATTGGCAGGCAGACCAGGCTGGCAGCATATACCGAAGAAGGTCAGATCATTAAAGCACAGATAAGTGCAGAGTTGCTGGAAACACTCTTTTTCAAGAACAATCCGCTTCACGACGGTGCAGTCCTGATAGAAGATGGTCTGATTCTGGCTGCGAGATGTCCACTGCCGGTAACCGACCAGTTCAAACTGCCGTCTAACCTGGGTATGCGTCACAGGGCGGCCATAGGCATGTCGGAACATACCGATGCCATAGTGGTTGTGGTGTCGGAGGAAACGGGAAGGATATCCTACTCCGAATCAGGGATACTGAGGGAAGGTCTGAAACCAAATGAGCTCAGGAATCTGCTGCTTGCAGAAAAAGTCTGGTAAACACCCGGATTTAACCTTAAATAAAATTAAAATGTCTGACAGGTTCTATGATGTCCATTACCATCTGTTCGATCTGAGCCATCCCAATCTGCTGGCGTTTGTACTGAGAGATGACCTGATCGACACAAAAACAACAAGGAAAATACTGGGCAGTTTCCCTTTTGTGCTGAAGATACTGCCGCTGTGGATTGTAAATCTCTTCCCGGGCAAGGTAACCCGGAAAGTAAAGGAATATATCAGGGATGATGCAAAAAACCTGCGTAACCTCTTATCGGTAATGGAAGGAGCAATTGAATATCATTTCCTGTACACCGAATACTTTCTGTTACGTGATAAAAAGCACTTCGGAACCTTCCCGGGAGCACGATACCGGAAGCTGGCAGTTTGCCCCCTGCTTATGGATTTCGGCTACAAAAACCTCGGGCTCGACGATTGTTTCTATAATCTCCCTCCTGCTAAACCGATCATAAACCAGGTAGTTGACCTGTTAAATGCTGTATGGTTCTATTTTAATTTTGATCTTATTCCTCATCCTGACAAGCTGGGCAGGCTTAAACTTATCCCTGCTGTGACTCCTCCGGATAATAAACTCTTTGAGATCTATCCATTTCTGGGTCTCAATCCCCGGAATTACGATCTAACCGAGATTGCCGAATTATTCGATAAATATTTCAGAGACTATGAGCGTGACGATCAGCCGGATAAAAGAAGGGCAAAAATTCTCAGAAAGATGGGGAAAGTGAGAGCCGACCTTGAGGATATGATAACCCGGAACAGGGAGAAGGAGGACGCAGATTATTATTCATATATTTTTGCAGGAATTAAGCTATATCCTCCGCTGGGATTTGATCCCTGGCCCGATGACAGCAAGGAGCTTGAAAAGGTAAGATTTCTTTACAGCGAATGTGTCAGGAAAAGGATACCTCTTACTGTTCATTGCAGCGGAAGGGGTTACATAACATCTCCTAAGGCAAGTGAATTTACCGACCCTTCGAACCGATGGAAAAAAGTCCTTGCACGTGCGGAATACAGGGACCTGAAAATAAATTTCGCCCACCTCGGAACACAATTCGACGGAAGGGATGACTGGCAGAAAACAATTATGTCCTGTATCAGGGAGAATGGGAACGTATATACCGACTGCTCATGCCAGACAACCGATAAGGATAATTACAGGAAAGTGGCTCGCATAATGGATTCACAGACTGAGGCCAACATACTCTTTGGAGCCGATTACCTTATTAACCTCATTTGGTCAGGTTCTTATAACGAATATCTCGACAACTTCCTGACCACCCCGCATCTTTCCGAAAAACAGAAAGAGCTGATGTGCGAGATAAATCCGGAGAAATTCCTTTTCGGATGACAATTCCTGCTGAAAAGAAAACGATACTTATTACAGGAGGTACCTCAGGCCTGGGGCTTAATCTTGTAAGATTGTTCCTTGCAGAAGGATACCATGTTGTGACAACAGGAAGGAGAACTGTGTCATTTCCCGGGTATGAAGAGAGCTTCACATTTTACAGGGTCGATTTCAGTAACCTCGTTTTGGCTGCTGCAGTATTTAAGGCTATATGTTTCGAACATGAAATAGATGTGCTGATAAATAACGCGGGCGTACTTAGCCCCGTTGATAAAAAAATTACTGAAGATGATCTGGAGTATACTTACCAGGTTAACTTCCTTGCACACCTGCTTCTGGATATTCTGGTAATAAATAATAAGAAAAGCGGACGACCATTAAAAATTGTTTCTGTAACCTCTCCTGTATATCGTATTGCCAACCTGAGGGAGGCCGGCGACGTTAAAGCTTACATTGCAGCAAAGGCTTACTCACAATCAAAGCTCTATCTGGCAATAATGTGCCGTCACCTTAAGAGCTTGTTCCCTGACGGCAACTTCCGGTGCTTCAGTTTCGATCCGGGGATATTTGGATCAGGTATTTACAGGATGAGGGGGAAATTCTTCTCCTTTCTCTACAGGATTGCATCTCCTTTTATGAGAAGGTCATCAACAGTGGCCCGGCGGCTAGTTGAATATATTTTGATGGATCAATCTCCTGATGGTGTCATAGTCGATTTCAGGAGAAGGATAAGGAGAATACCTGAATTCCAGGGTGAAACTGAAGATAAATTCTGGAATGAATGTCAGGCCATTATCTCAGGATTAACAGGCTGAGTTATTTTTTACCACGTTACAATCCTGAAAACGCCTACTTTTTGTAATTTTACCGGTGTTTTAAACTGGTTCTTTGTGAAAGACATGTTCAGCATACTAAAATTATTGTTAAGGATATGAATCCCATATGATACAAAATCACAAATAAGCATGAAAAAATAAAAATCCACTTAGGTTTTCCCGGGTTACCGGGGTGAACTACTTAATTTCCAACAATACAGTAATATTATTTCATATGAAAAACTTATTATTCAAAGTCATGGTATTTACAGGTATACTTGGTTTCCTGGGCTGTAAAAGCTCAACGGATCCTTCGTCATGGAGTGATAAACAAATCAATACATGGTTTGAGAAAGGCGAATGGAAAAACGGATGGAATGTCAGTCCCGACGCCTCAATAAACAGAAAGGCCTTCGCTGTTTCGTATTTTAAGCACAAGGACAGATGGGATAAGGCTTTCAGGTTCATGAAGGAAAGCGATCTGGAAAATATGGAACTAAAGCGTCATGACATCGACGGAGATCTTGTTTATGCACCGGTAAGTGAATACCTTACCAAAAACGAGGAAGATGCACGATACGAGTCGCATCGTAAATATATTGATCTTCAGTATGTTGTGAGTGGAAGAGAGCTTATAGGGCTTGCCCCTGCCTCAGAGCAGAGGGAAATCCTGGAACCTTACAGCGAAGCAAACGACATTATGTTCATGACTGTAGGCAGTGCAAAAAAGCTGGAGGCCCTTCCCGACAGGTTCTTTCTTTTCTTCCCCGACGATCTTCATGCTCCGGGAATGAAGGACGGTGATAATTCACCGGTTCGTAAAGTCGTGGTCAAGATCAGGACAGACTAGCATTATTCATAATTTCGTCAGGTTGCCGGTAGTTGCTGACGCGTATCAGATGATCTGTTATTGAACATTTTCGTGCTTCATCAGTTACCAGCATATAGGCTTTTAATATATGATTACTTTATACGACCTTGCCGAAGGAGAAGAGGGGATCATTCTGAAGATCAAGGGACGAGGTCAGTTCAGGCGGCGCCTCATGGAGATGGGGTTTATAGCCGGCAAGAGAGTGACAGTAGTAAGAAAAGCCCCGCTCAGAGATCCCATTGAATATTATGTGATGGGGTATTATGTTTCACTGCGCAACAGTGAAGCTAAATTAATTGAGGTTGACCGCAACCTCTCACTCGATCATCCATTCAATTACACTGAAGTCCTTCAGGCAGAAAATGAGAATACGGCATGGGTTGATAAGAGTAAAAACCTTAGTATTGCCCTTATTGGTAATCCGAATTCCGGAAAAACGACCCTCTTTAACTTTGCATCGGGAGCAAAGGAGAAAGTTGCAAATTATGCAGGTGTTACAGTTAATTCCAGTGAAGCCACCTATAAGCAATCAGGATATACCTTCTCAATTGTCGATCTTCCGGGTACATATTCTCTTCAGAGTTATTCACCTGAAGAGGTATATGTCAGGGATTATATTTTCGATAAAAAGCCCGACATAGTTATCAACATTGTTGATGCCTCCAGCCTTGAAAGAAACCTGTATCTCACTACCCAGCTTATTGACATGGGGATACAGGTGGTGATAGCCCTTAACATGTATGATGAACTTATCAGAAAGGGTGATTCGCTCGATCACAAAACCCTTGGAAAACTTCTTGGCATTCCTGTGGTGCCGACGGTAAGTTCAAGGGGCAAGGGGATAAAAAAACTATTCGATAAGGTCATTGAAGTATATGAAAACCGTGAGCCATCGGTAAGGCACGTGCACGTGAATTATGGCACCGAGATCGAGAATTCGGTATGTGCTCTTCAGTCGAAGATCAAGATAGATGAGAACAGAAATTTTACAAATATAGTTGCCGCACGTTACCTGGCTCTCGAACTGCTGTCAAAAGACAAAGTGTTCCTCAACAACATCAGAGGTTGTGTCAATTCCGATGAGATCATTGCCACCGCACGTCAGGAATCCGAAAGGCTTGACAAACTCTATACCGATTCGGTTGAGACAGCCATAACTGACATGCGCTACGGGTTTATTGCCGGTGCACTTAAGGAGACGCTAACCATCAGTGAGAAGAAGCGCCTGAGAAAGACGCAGATAATTGATAACTATTTAACAAACAAATATCTTGGAATTCCTCTTTTTATATTTTTTCTCTGGGTGACATTTTTTACAACCTTCCGTCTGGGAGGCTACCTTCAGGACTGGATGGAGATGGGAGTGAACTGGCTGTCACAAATCGTCAGGGAAACTTCGGATCCGGGGTTGTTAAGAGATTTTCTGGCTGACGGAATAATAAGCGGTGTGGGAGGAGTGCTGGTATTCCTTCCAAATATTATCATCCTGTTCCTGTTTATCTCCTTCATGGAAGACACAGGCTATATGGCCAGGGCTGTTTTCATAATGGACAAGCTCATGCATAACATGGGGCTGCACGGTAAGTCATTCATTCCCCTCTTCATGGGTTTTGGATGCAACGTACCTGCAATAATGGCAACGAGGATCATCGAAAGCCGCCGCGACCGTCTGGTGACAATGCTTATCATACCGTTCATGTCCTGTAGTGCCAGGCTGCCTGTGTATATCCTTTTCATCACCGCATTCTTTTCAAAGAATCATGGTCTTATATTGCTGATCCTTTATCTTATAGGGGCAATGCTGGCAATTATTTCCTCCATCCTGCTTAAAAAAGTATATTTCAGGACCCAGGATATACCCTTTGTAATGGAACTTCCTCCGTATAGGGTCCCCACAGCCAGAAGCATCATCAATCATGTGTCGTTCAGAACAGGTCAGTATCTTAAGAAGATAGGAGGGGTCATCCTGATTGCCTCCATCGTGGTCTGGTTTTTCAGTAACTTTCCGCGTAACATAAATTATTCAAAGGATTATGATGGGCAGATAGCTGCGTATGAAAAACAGTTAGATGACAATATTCAAAGTGGCCGGATTGATATAGCCGGACTGAACTCCATAGAAAGGGAGATCAGTAATCTAATAATGGAGAAGAAAAGCGAGCATCAGGCAAAATCAATAATCGGTTCTGTCGGAAGGGCGCTCGATCCAGTGATGAATCCGCTCGGATTCGAATGGAGACTTACCGTAAGCATAATTTCCGGTCTTGCAGCTAAAGAGGTGGTGGTAAGCACCCTGGGGATATTATACCAGGCCGAAACCGGTGAAGATGACACCTCACTTACGGCAAAGCTTCAGGAAGCAGATTCTTTTTCCGGCAGGGAAGCTATAACCCCCCTGGTGGCTTTTTCGTTTATGTTGTTCATCCTCACCTACTTCCCTTGTATAGGGGTGGTGGCTGCCATCAGAAAGGAATCGGGTGGCTGGAAATGGGCTGTTTTCGTGGTACTATATACCACAACGGTGGCCTGGCTCCTGTCATTCATTGTCTACCAGATTGGCAGTCTGATAATATAGGTCAGTCTTTAAAATTGTATACCATTTCACCTCCCTGGATTATCTGGCTGTGGGAGATAACGTTCTTTTTTATCTTCCTGCCGTTTGCTGCAACTGACCTGATTATCCTGTCGTCGCTGCCTGCATTTGAGGTACTTATTGTAAAAGACCTTCCCCCTTCGGGTTCAAGTTTTATTTCTTCAAATGCGGGATATGTAAGAATATACTCGCCTGAAGCAGGACACACAGGATAAAATCCCATCATCGAAAAGACCAGCCATGCCGACATCTGTCCTGCATCCTCATTCCCGCTAAGTCCGCCGGGACCTGTACCGTATTCTTCATCGTTTATCCGGAGGGTCAGGTCTCCGGTACTCTGAAGATCACCGGCCATGGCATACATGAATGGCGCCTGCTGGTCAGTCTCATTTCCATGCCAGTAATGACGCTCATTGAAAAATTCGTCCAGCCTGGACAGGAACGCTTTTCTTCCACCCATTAAACGGATAAGCCCCGGAACATCGTGAGGGACATACCATGTATACTGAAAGGGTGTTCCTTCGCAGATAAAACGGGCTTTGACGTTGGGATCAAAAGGTTCGTACCAGGTTCCGTCAGCATGTCTTCCCCTTACATAACCTGATTCCGAATCGAATACATTTCTGTAATTTAATGATCTCTTCTTCAGTATTTTATAATCTTCTTTATTGCCTGTGGCTTTTGCCATTCCGGAGAGGGCATAGTCATCGAAAGCATATTCGAGTGTCCGGGAAACCTGTTCCCGCTTATGAAAGGCATCCCATACGCTGTCTTCAAGAGGGATATAACCGTATTTCATGTAGCTTTCCAGAGCTCTTCTTCCTTTGCCATCGACATATTCACTGCGGGGAGGTGTTTCAAAAGCGTTCCGGCGCATATATCTGTAGGCTTTCTCTGCATCCGGCACCCTGATCCCTTTTATGAAAGCATCACATATCGTAGTGCTTACATGGTCCCCTATCATGGCAGCGGTATAGCTTGCCCAGGCAGGGAAAATAGGCATCCATCCTCCCTGTTCGGCCTTCAGGACCAGGGATCTCATCATATCCGATGTTTTATCAGGTTCAAGGATGGTCATCAGGGGGTGTAAGGCCCTGTAAGTGTCCCACATTGAAAAATCGTCGTAATATTCGAATCCTTCAGTCAGGTAAATGGCAGTGTCTTCAGCAAAGCCCTGGTAACTGCCACTGATATCGCTGGTTATCCTTGGCAGCTGGTAACAATGGTAAAGAGCAGTGTAAAATTTTACCAGATCTTCCCTGGTGCCACCTTTGACCTTTACTTTACCCAGAGTATTGTTCCATACACCGGTGGTTTCGTTCCTGAGAATATCGAAGTTGCGGTCAGGAACCTCTGCTTCAAGGTTCTTTATGGCTGCTTCTGCACTTGTGAATGATGTTCCGATGAATGCAGTGACATATTTCTCATTGCCGAATGAGATTATCATTTTCTGACTTCCCGGGTCATTTCTGATGACTGTAAATGGTTTGTCGAATTGCAGTATGAACCACCCGCTGAAACCTGCCGGTTTACCGTTTCCCTGGTAGATCCTGTGAACCGGGTTGCATCCGGTTATCATTGCCTCGCCGACCCTGAAATAGCCCTGCTTTTCATCGCTGTTGACCCTCAGACAGAGACAGCTCTGAGACGTCCCGGGGAATGTGAATCTCATAATGCCCGAACGTACCGAGCCTGTAAGTTCGGCTTCTATCTGATAATCATCGAGGAAGACTCTGTAATAGGCAGGTGTGGCAATTTCATTGGCATGACTGAATGATGAGGAAGGAGAAGCGGTCAGAGAAGATGGGTTTGCTGATGTGAAGGGCATTATGGTCATACTGCCATAATCCTGGGTGCAGCTGCCGCTCATCCAGTGGCTTCCCCTGAATCCGGTAATCTGTTTATCATTATAATAGTAGGGTGAGATACACTTTATTTCCGTAGTCCTGGTTTCAGGAGTCCACTGGGTCATCCCGAAAGGCCTGCCCACAGCCGGGAAAGTTTGTCCCTTATCCTCCGAAACCGATTCGCTGTGCCGGAGTGCACTGATCGTCGCAGCCGGAGCAGTTCCTATCAGCGGATCGACATAGCTTACATGATCCTGGCCCGATGCAGACACAACAATACACGATATAATGCAGAATATTAATTTTATCTTCATATGATCATAAAATTACATGGTAATCCCTAAATATAAATCATTTTGGTGACTGAGGATTTGCATTGACAAAAAAAACGTAATATTGAATAATACTAAAATGACTTATCATGAAAAAAGCATTTCTGTTATTGTTTATAGGGCTGCTGCTGTACCCTGATGAAGTACCGGCGCAAAACAGTTTCCAGGAGAATATTGATCGCGGCATCGTAGCTCTGACAATTGACGGCACCCACGCTTATGTTGGCTGGCGGCTTTTAAAAGGAGATCCTGAGAACATTGGATTCAATGTTTACCGTCAGGAAGTGGGATCTTCGGATTTCATAAAGGTCAACAAAACACCCGTTACTTCCACCACCGATTTCACCGATAACACAGTAAAGGCAGGAATGGGATACAGATACAGGGTCAGGACATTGATAAATGGCAGGGAACAGGAGGCTCCCGGTGAGGCAACTGTATTCATGCTTACAGGCAATCAGCCGTGGTATTCACTGAAACTTAACACTGATGCACGTCTGAAAAGGCTGGGAGTAGGTGATCTGAACGGTGACGGAGCCTATGATTTCATTATTCAGTTTCCTGATTTTAACGTTGATCCGTATCACATGCCGGGTTACTGGCGGAGAAGCCCTGAACCATATACACTTCATGCTTATGATTCAAAAGGCAGATTCATGTGGAGTTATGATATGGGCTGGTCAATTGAAACGGGAACCTGGTATTCCCCATACATGGTTTATGATGTTGACGGTGACGGTCTTGCTGAGATCTATGCCAAGGCCGGTGAAGGAGATCCGCGCGAAACTGATGGCCATGTTCTGGAAGGGCCTGAGTATCTGGTCAGGATTGATCCCGGTACAGGTAAGATCATCAGTAAAATAGACTGGCTTTCCAAAGACGGTTTCCTGAATAATTACAACTACTGGAGCAGAAATTTCCTCACAGTCGCGTACCTAGACGGAAAGAAACCTTCACTGATAATGCAAAGAGGAACTTATACCATAATAAAAACAGAAGCTCTTGATAAAGATCTCAAAAGGGAGTGGTACTGGGAAAGTACGGGTGAATACGAAAAATACAGGGGACAGGGTCAGCATGGGATCATGCAGGGGGATATCGATTCCGACGGTAAAGATGAACTGGTGGTAGGGACCTTTGCTCTTGACCACGATGGCAAACCCGTATGGTACACCGGACTGAAGCACAATGATGCAGGGTATCTTGCCGATATAGATCCCTCACGACCGGGTTTGGAGATATTCTATGGAATTGAGTCGCGATCACCCAGAAATGGTGTTTGCCTTGTCGAGGCTGCAACGGGTAAAATAATATGGGGCTTTGAGGGCCCGACAACTCATGTTCACAATCAGGGGATGGTTGGCGATATAGATCCTGATTTTCCGGGCATGGAATGTTATGCCGGCGAAGCCAAGGGAGGCGACCAGTATTTTTTGTACAGCGCAGCTGGTAAGAGACTATCCGACAAGGATATGGGTTCTCTTAATCCAAGACCTGTCTGGTGGGATGCTGATGATCTAAAAGAGTTGAATATTAATGATTTGCTGATTAAGTATAAAGGAGATACCTTAATGAAGATAGAAGGTAAAGTGGTGATGGTGGGAGACATAATCGGCGATTGGAGAGAGGAGATACTCACGAGTCTCCCTGGTGAACTGAGGATCTATTCCACGAATATTCCGGCATCAGGCAGAAAGACATGTCTGATGCAGAACCGCCAGTACCGGCTTGGTATTGCAAATTCAACAATGGGATATTTTTATCCTCCCCAGCTCGGAGCTGAGGGCAGGTAGATTACTTATTATTCCCGGGGCAATTTGAATTCGTGATAATAAATATTCAGTGCAATAAAATCGACTACACCCTTAGTAAAAGTCATGCTGTGGAGTGAATCGACGAGCGTACGAAGTATTTCCATTCCCGGTTTTATCATTTCGCTGAGGTTGGCGGTTGTGCCGTCGTCGAAGGTCAGAAGTATATCTCTTCTGTAGCATATGGTGCCAGCAGTGTCGCTTTCGTCTATTATCCTGGCAGCTGCATTCGACTGAAGAACACCATCAAGCCAGACCTGAACTGAATCAAATTCCGAGCTCCTTATAATGTCGACATTTCCAATAGTGAGAATGTATGTTCTTTCGAAATCATCATTCATCCGGTTGCCTGAAAATATCTTGGTTTCTTTCAACAGTATCCCCTCATCATCAATAAGGGCAAAAGAAACAAAACTGGTGTCGTCATCTCTTTTCTTTTCCACTTCAAGGCTGTAGCCATCCGTAAACTCATATTTTGAAAAGTGATTACGGTGAATATTATCCTCAGCTATCATCATCATTTCAAGCGATCCGACATCCTCTCCTTCAAGATTGAAATCTGCATGCAGGTGGTAATCCTGTTTGTTATAGAGAGAATAATAGTAATGATAGTCAGAAGCGGTTACAGTGAAGTTGTTACCGGTCGCAGATTCCTTGAAGATATATTCATACAGATACCTGGGGTGAAAGGCCATGGTCGACGGCATTCTGACTATCAGGGAATCGCTCTCCCCTGTCTTTTTGAAAAACCTAACAGGGAAAGGACACCAGTGATACAGGTCTCGATATGGACTGAAGTCATAAATCCCTGCAATCATGTCGAGGTCGATACTGTCCCTGAAACCTTCGCCCGTCTTACCAGGCTCCACTGTAACGGTCAGAAGCTCATATCCTTTGGTGGCCGAAATATCATTTGCAGCATCGTTGATCCTTACTGCAGCTTTTTCGATTGAATTTTGCAGGGTTGTTTCCGAATCGAACTTGGAACAACCTATAAATGCCGTGATCAGCACTGCCATGATTATCACAAAGTTCCTTTTCATAATGATGCTTTTAAATTATACCTGTCTCACTTGTCAGTGATCATTTACAAAGTTAGGAATTTTCATCTTTATGATAAAAACTGACGGGCATACTTCTTTATTGTATTTGACCGGAAGAGTTCCTTTTTTGACACATGTGCCTCAAAGATGGATCAAAAGATATAATGCTTGTATTTTAATGCTTGAACAAGAGAATAATCTGTCTGTCATACACTTAATTCACCTTTGAAACTACAGAAAACCGTGTTTTCAAAGTGGATTGTCGATGCGCACAAAAAGGTTCCCGTATCGGTTTTACTGAGCTCAATAGTGAAATCAATCAGGTTGTTTTCAGCGGGATTTACAAAATGAAGAAATTTAATGACAGGTACTTTGATTAGTCTTGCTTCCCTGTTGAGATGAAAAGTGATGAGTTCCCTCAGGATTTCAATGGTTGCCATGCCTGGTAATACAGGTTTGCCGGGGAAATGTCCTTTGAATACCGGATGACCACCATCGATTTCCACTCTTACTGTTATTTTATTAACAGACTCTGACCATGAATCCACTATACGGTATAGTCCCTTCAATGATATGTCTTCAGTTTTCATCGATTTTAGTAAGCCGGATGTTAAATTTTATGTTATAATGCGAAATAGCTATCGAATCAGGGCCCCATGGCAGGTCGCTGAAAAATCTGATATTCACTTTATTGCATAAAAGTCCCGTTTTTACAAGCTCTTCAACCCTGCCTGTTTTGGCATTTATGAAGCAGAAGCGCTTTCCTGCATCATCGGTTGATCTGATAACCATCCTTGCCGATCTGCTGTCGGTAAATATTTTTATCCGGGAATTGTCTGAGACACTGTATAGCATCAGAGAAAAATCATTGCCAAGTGTCTTTATAAGAGGTTTTCTGTTAACAGATTCCATACAATAATGTACGTCATATTTTCCAGGGCTGAAGTACTCCATATCGAAAACCTTTATACCCGTTTCGGTAATAAAAAGAATTCTGTGACTTTCGCTTGTCGGCTTGATAAGGATAAGTCCGCTGAAGTGATTCCGGTAGATGTCGATCGAGCTGCGAAAAAGAAAACGCCCTGTATCCGCCCGGAACCATGAGTATGATCCGGTTTGGCTTTGGGGTGGGAGGGATGATGGTGTGAAACTGTTGAACAGGTTCATTGAACATCCGCTCAGCAAGATGATCGCCAGGCTGCTAAAAACTAAATTTCTCAAGGGGGATATCGGTATTCAGTTTCTTATTTACAAAATCTATTTTCGTGTAATCCTCACCCGACTCCACCATCCTGATCGAGGTCACACTAAAGTCTTTTTTGTCGAACATTATATGAACCTCGTTAAGCATCTGCCTCATTTTATCATTCCTTGGGACAAGCTTCACAAGGTAATGATCTGCACTCTCCATAAATTCTGTTGAATATTGTTCTTCATCTTTAAGAATATCACCTCTTATGCAGCCTCCGATAAACCTGTTCATCTCGCTGAACATCCTGTTGGATTCAATATCATATACTTTACGGTTCCTTTCATCGCGGGTATACAACTGACCGTTGCTTATTATTATCAGATATTTGTAGGGTTGTGTGTATTCCCACCTTATATTGTTTTCCCTGCGGAACCTAAAGTGACCTTTGGAAATTATCTTTTCAGCCAGAACACTGAGATTTTTTTCCTGAACAAAGTCGCTTTCTATCGTATTTGTCAGTGCTGACATTTTTTCAAGTCCCGACATAAAATTACGTGTGTCAGCTAATTGGACGAATTTTTCCTGTGCATTTGCTGTAGGAACAAACCACAGCAACAAATAGAAGAGGGCAATATATTTAGTTCTTTTCATATGCTTCAATCCCTAAGTGGTTATCAAGTCTTTCGAATGAAAATTCATTCTGTGCAGCAAATTTTATGAATTTTTCAGTAACATTTACAGTCTTTTCCATAGTATCGTGGAGAAGGATAATATCTCCCTGCTTTATTCTGGCGGTTATTCTTGAGAAAAGCCTGTTTTCGTCTTTGATTGCAGTGTCCAGGGAACGGAGGCTCCATCCTATTACATGATAGTTTTTATGCCTCAAGACGTCAGCAAGAGGAGGATTTGTAACTCCAAATGGAGGACGGAACAGCTTTAACTTTTTGTTTATCAGGCTTCCTGTCAGTTCTTCTGTTTTCTCGATTTCGGCAAGCATGGATGAACGACTGAAAAGATCATAGAAGATGCTGTGAGACCAGCTGTGGGCTCCTATTATGTGGCCATCACGGTCTATTCTCCTGATTATGTCGGGGTGCTTTTCGGCGTTCTTCCCGGTCACGAAAAAGGCAGCCTTTATATTGTTTGCTGCAAGGAGGTCGAGCAGGGCAGGAGTTACCCGAATGTCAGGGCCATCGTCAAATGTGAGTGCGATAGTTCTTTTTTCCATATTGCCCCGGCAAAGGGCTTTTACATACATTCCTGATGATATGTCAGCAGATCCCCACGCCAGTAAAGCAGTATATGCAATAATGATGCCGGCATATAGCAGGAGTGAAACACTCAGGAACAGGTCAGCTATTGCCAGTGCAGCAATCAGAATGATGAATATGACAGATATAGTCCTGTATTTCAGCATGACGAAACCATGATCAGCGCATGGGATCTGTTACGGAAGTGATTGTAAATTAGTAGGTTATTGATTCTGCCAGTCTGCAGGTCATCAAGTTTCATAACAGCGGGGATCCGCTGCTCCCTGATTATTCCATCGGCCAGAGCAAGCGCAAAGGCTGCAGATGTGTAGTATTCGCCCGTCAGATGCTTGTAATATGCTGCAGGTACTCCTTTGAATATTCCTTTCTGAATGTTTTCGTAGACATGATCAGTCGAAATATCTCCGTTAATTCCCAGTAAAAGAGCATCAGGTCTGCAACCGGTAGGTTCACAGAATTTTGAAATCCATTTTTCCATACCACCTTTCCCGGAAGGATTAAAATATGTCTGAACCGAAGTGATCATTGCTTTACAATCTGCCCCTTTTTCTTTTCCTATAACGAAAAAGGTGCTCCCTTCCCCGGCGATTGTGCCAGGGGTCTTATGTTCTCTGAGATTAAGGCTTTCAACTTTCTCCTTTTTCCAGAATCCGAGTCTGTCAGTTATTGTGAAGACTTCCGGAGTCAGTTCATCAAGGCCTCCCAGAAGAACATTCCCCGCATCTCCTTCCCTGATGAGCATCATGCTGTCGGTCAGTGCATTTTCGAAAGAAAATATCCTGTGACCATAGGTGTTGTTATATCCATTGCATTTAAGCATTAGTGCAATTGATGCACCAACGGTGTTATGTGTCGACTGTATGAAGGGAGTCGGGTTCAGAAGTCTTTCATCATTTTCATATATCGTGGAGAGAAATCTGACAGTATCTTCAAGACATCCAAAGCCTGTTCCTGTAATAATGGCTTCGGGGGTTTTTATGCCAGCATTACCCAGAGCTTTCAGTGCAGCGCAGCTTCCTGACTTAATTATGCGGCTCATCCGGCGCGATGCCATCGGGTCGAGATATTCCTGCCATGGGGGGTCTGTTGATCTCAGAAACCTGACATCACTGTAAGCTACAGGGTTATCGGGAAGGATACCGCCCGTAAAAGTATTCTGCGGAGAAACAGCGCTAACCCCGTTTATATATGCTTTCATATCAGCATTTTGAGAAAATGAGACTTGTGTTGTTACCTCCAAACCCGAAAGAATTGGATAGTACATTTTTCAGGATTACATCTGTCATAATCCGGCTTACCGGTTCAAAATCAAGTTCGGTCATTTTTGCGCTCAGTGGCCTGTTAGGCCAGATGCTGTTATTTTCTATAGCAAGAAGGCTGAAGACTGCCTCCACTGCACCTGCTGCCCCCAGTGTATGACCGGTAAGCGATTTTGTCGAACTTATGGGTGGAACTTCTTTTCCGAACACTCTTTCAACAGCCCTCCCTTCCGACAGGTCGTTATTTTTTGTACCTGTACCGTGGGCGTTAATGTAGTCTATATTTTCAGGTCCGATACCTGCCTTCTTCAGCGCCATGTTCATTGACATCACGGCTCCCTCCCCGTTTGGAGAAGAGGCGGTCTGATGATATGCGTCACAGGCGTTTCCGTAGCCCGTTATTTCTCCCAGTATTTTTTTTCCTGTCCCTGAGACAATATCTTCTGATTCCAGGACCAGGTAAGCAGCTCCTTCTCCCAGGGTAAGCCCATTTCTGTCGTTATCGAAAGGCCTGCATCCCCTTTTGTCGAGGATCATCAGGCTGTTAAATCCGTTTATTGTGAACAGGGTAAGAGCATCGGCGCCACCCGCGATGACCCTTTCCAGCAGACCGCTGCTTATCATTCTTGCAGCCATTAGAATGGAGTTGGCTGATGAGGAACAGGCTGTGCTTATTGTAGATACATAATCCCTGATTCCATAAGTTTCTGCAATTTTTTCTGTATGATCACCGACGTCGTGGTTGATGACATATCTAAGACGGCCCCTGGTATTGTCATGCATGAACTTTTTATAGAATATTTCAGTCTGGTCCATGCCTCCGACCGTCGATGCCGATATCAACCCTGTAGGATAATCTCCGGTTTCATAAATGCCTGCACTTTCAATTGCTTCCCTTGCAGCAATAAGGCCTAACAGTGAGGTGCGTGAATAATGTTTCTCTTTGCTGATGCCGGCCAT
>Ga0116164_10000094_pt1 | contig 87596 bp, 59 predicted proteins | sample AD_UKC109_MetaG_FD_89888 | JGI IMG/M metagenome (GOLD analysis project Ga0116164, IMG submission 89888) | Active sludge microbial communities of municipal wastewater-treating anaerobic digesters from Hong Kong - AD_UKC109_MetaG | ecosystem: Engineered > Bioreactor > Anaerobic > Digestate... | reverse complement strand
TGGGCGTAGCCTTCGAGTTGGGCGCGATGTACTCGCAGGACGTGCGCAACGAGGTGGCCACGTGGAAGGACAACCTAGTCTTCTCCATGGGCGTGTTGCCCAACGGTCCGTACATCACCGTCCAAAAAACGGGGCGCGATCAGATCAAGTATCTCGGCAGCTACATGCAAAAGCCCGACGTGGCCATTTTGTTCAAGAACTTCGATTGCGCGCTGATGGTGTTCACCGGACAGATGGGCACGCACATTGCGGCGGCCGAGCGCCGGTTTATCATCCGGGGCAACATCGGCGAGACGATGTCGATCAACCGCGCGCTGGGCATCGTGCAGTCGTTCCTCTTCCCGGGGATCATCGTGCAGAAGACGTTCCGCCGCGTGCCCGAGCCCGGTCCGGAGCGGACGATGGCCAAGGTCAAGGTAATGGCCGCGTTGACGCCGGCGCTGGCGCTCAAAGCGTTCAAGTAAACACACCTCCGTACAAAGGAGAAAAACCGTGATTGGCGAATTTTTCGAATTTTATTGCCCGGTAAAAATCATCAGCGGCCACAAGGCGCTGGCCAACCTGCCCTATGAGATGAAGTTGTTGGGCGCTTCCAAAGCGTTGGTGATTACCGATCCGGGCGTGGTCAACGCGGGCCTGCTCAAACCGGTGCAGGCGACGATGAAGGGTTCGGGCAGCAAGATCGCCGCGATCTACGACAAGACGCCGCCGGATTCGAGCAGCTACGTGTGCAACGAAGTGGCGCAGTTGTTTTTGAAGAAAAAGTGCGATTGCTTCATCGCGCTGGGCGGCGGCAGTTGTATCGATACGGCCAAGGGCGCGAACATCGTGATCAGCGAAGGCACGGACGACCTGATGAAATTTCAGGGCATGGACCGGCTGACGACGCCTCAAAAGCCGTTGATCGTCATTCCGACGACGGCGGGCACGGGCAGCGAAGCCACGCTGGTCGCGGTGATCAAGGACGTCGATCGCAATTCGAAGATGCCGTTCGTCTCCGACGAGCTGTATCCGGCGCTGGCGATCATCGATCCGAAAATGACCATGAGCATGCCGCCGAAGATCACCGCGGCGACGGGCATGGACGCGCTGACCCACGCGATCGAGGCGTATTACAGCCTGCAGAAGAATCCGATCTCCGACTGTTTCGCCACCTCGGCGATCAAGTTGATCTTCGACAATCTGCTCAAAGCGGCGAAGAACGGCGCGGACGAGCAGGCGCGTCTGGCGATGGCCAACGCCTCGCTGATGGCGGGCATCGCGTTTTCCAACTCGATGGTCGGCGTCGTGCACGCCCTCGCCCACGCCACCGGCGGCATTTGCAAAGTGCCGCACGGGCTGGCCAACGCCATCCTGCTGCCCTACGGCATGGAGTACAACCTGAAGAAATCCGCCGCGTCGCTGGGCGAATTGGCCCCGGCGATGGGCGTGAAGGACCTCAACGGCACCGCCAAAAAGAACGCCGAAGCGGCGATTCAGGCGGTGTTCGCTCTGCGCGAGAAGCTGCACGACGTGGCGGGCATGCCGCTGACCCTGGGCGACGCGGGCGTGGCGAAAGAGGATCTGGAGAAGATCGCCCACGGCGCGATCAACGACGGCTCGTGCACGTACAATCCCGAAGAACTGGAATACAAGGACGCGCTCAAGATTCTGAAAAAGGCGTATTGAGCGAAAACGTTTTACGGTTGCGAACGGCGGCTCCCGCGCGGGGTCGCCGTTTTTCTTTGGCTTGAAATCATCGCCCATTGCGCTACATTGGAAGGGATAACCAACGAAAGCGAGGAACACCATGACCCAGACGCGTGTGCTGCAACCCACCCCCCCCAGCGCGGTGAAGGACGGCAAGGTCGTTTCGTTCGGCTTGTTTCGCGAACCGTTTCGCGACATGAACCTGCGCAACGTGCGCCTGGTCGACGCGGGCGAGCCGCTCGGCGGTTTCCTCACGGGGTTCCGGCTCAAGCAGTGGCAGCACATCGCGTTCATCAGCCGGGATTTCCTGCTGGCGTTCGCCATCGTCGACGCGCATTACATGGGCTCGTCGTTTTGCTACTTCGTCAACCGGCAGACCGGCGAGTACTTCGAGCATCACTGCGAAGCGCCGGGCAAGGCGGCGCGGATTTCGCGCGAGCTGTGGCACGACGACTGCCGCATCGACAAGCGCGGGTACTTCATCGAAGTGCGCAACCGACTGGCCGAAAGCCGGCACTACATTTCCATCAACATTTCCGCCAAGGCGGGCAAACCGGCGATCAAGGCCGAACTGGAGATCGTCGAGGACCTGCAAAAGGTGCAACCGCTGATCGTCATCCTGCCGATCAACGACGAGCAACGGCCGCTGCACACGCACAAGACGCCCGGGCCGGTCAGCGGCGAGATTCAAATCGGCGAGCAAAAATACACGCTGAACGAAAAGCATGACATCGCGATGATCGACGTGCAAAAGACGTTCTACCCGTTCAACACGTTCTGGAAATGGGCGACCTGCGCCGGCTACGACAAAGAGGGCAACCTGATCGCGCTGAACCTGGTCAACAACATGATCCGCAACGACCAGGAATTTAATGAAAACTGTCTGTGGGTGAACGACAAGCTGACGCCGTGGAGCGCGGTGCGCTTCGAGTTCGATGAAAACAATATCCTCGAACCGTGGCACATCCGCACGACCGACGGCAATTGCGATCTGACGTTCAGACCGCTGGGCGAGCGCGCGGACAAGATCAACCTCGGGCTGATTCTATCCGACTATCATCAGCCCTACGGCCTGTTCAACGGCACGGTGGTCGACGCCGACGGCAAGACGCACGAACTGAACGATTTCTTCGGCGTCACCGAGCATCACCTGGCCCGCTTCTGACGCGTCAGGAGTGCGTGCGGATCATCACGATCACCCAGCGCACGAAACGGACGATCAGCGCCAGCGCCGCGCCGGCGATCGCATAGGAGATCGCCACGCCCAACGCCACCATCACAATCACCGCCACGGTACCGGCGATCAGCCACTTGCGTCCGCCGTTGTCGCGCCGCACCAGCCGGGCCGCGAACCAGACCATCGCCGCGACGATCAGCAGCACGAGGTAATTGAGCGTGCCGGAAAGCTTGCGCGACGAATAGAACAGGCGCAGCGTCGAAGGCTCGCCGAGGGTGATCAACTCTTCGAAGCGCAGGCGCGTTCCCTCGTTGGGCACGGCAAACCGGGCGGGCAACGAGCCGGTGGCGTCAACCGACTGTTGCGCCGCACGGATACGGGTCTGGAACACCTGCTCGGCCTGCTCCTGCCGTTCCGCGAATCCCAACACGCCCGCTTTGCGTTTTTCCCTTTTCATCATCGGCGCGGGCGGCGGAGCCATCGGGGCTTCCTCGGGCATAATCGACGGTTCGGCTTCACCGGCGAATTTGTCCATCAGCGTTCTGGTAACCGGCGCCACAAAGGGCTCGCGTAGCGTGCCGCTCCAGCGCGTGTAGCGGTAGCGCGCGGGCGCGAAGACGGTGAGCATCGAACGGGAGATCGGCAGATCGACCTCGGGCATGACCAGTGACAGCGCACCCAGGCCGCGCACGTTTTCGCCGAGGCTGAAGTAGTAGATCACCTCGACCTCGAAGCTGTTCAGGTCGCTGCCGACCATGCTCGATTTTTCGAGCGGCAGCAGGATTTTCCCTTCCTTGGTCTGGCTCGGCTTGACCGGCTTGCCGGCGACGAAGGTCGACCAGAGGGCGATTTTGTCGCCGGGCGGCAGGGTGATTTCCAGAAACTGTTTGCGGTTGTTGCGCATGGAGTACAGCGCGCGCGCGACGCAATCGCCGTCCTCGGTCAGTTGGACGACGTAGTTGGCCGAGTCGATCGCCGCGCCGAGCACGGCCTGCGTTTTGTGGCGCACGACGTTGAGTTCGGCGCTGAAGGGATGACGCAGGTACTTGAACGACAGGACGATCGGATTGGTCGAGCCGCCGCGTAAACCGGCGGGCAACTCCTTGGCGTCGACCATCTGCAGGCCCTGCACTTCGCCGACGGGCGTGACTTCGACGCCGCCGGTCACCTGCACGGCGAAGAAGCCGCGCTCGCGCTCGACCTCCCGCGCCTGAATCGCCGGCAACGGGAAGGTAAAGGACTCGTCCTTCGTCGAGCGCTCGAGCACGAGGGTGAGGTTGTATTCGCCCTTCACCTCGAAGCCGACGGTCGCCGTGAGCAAGCGCGTTTGTTCATCCATTTTCCAGCCGACGAGCGAAGCGCCGCCGCAATCGGCGACGTCGAAGCCCGCGGGCACGACCACCTGGAATTCGCTGACCGGCGCATGGCGCACCTCGTAGGCCAATTGCACGACGGCGCGAATGAAGCCCTCGTCGATGGAAACGAGCGTGCTGTTTTCGACCAGCACCTTGGGCGGCAGTTTTTCGTGCAGTTCCTCTTTCTTTTCCATGGCGACGGTGTAGCTCAGGTTGAGCGAATCGCCGGTCATAATGGCCATGAGCGGGCCGGTTTTCGGTTGGCTCATCGTCGCACCGTCGACGGTCAGACCGGAATACTTATCGCCCGCCTTGAGCGTGAGCACCTGGCCGGCGGCCTCGGGCAATTCCAGATCCAACACGCCGGGCCCGGGGCGCATGGAAGCGGCGAGACGAAAACGCATGCTCACCGTGTGCGACGAAGGGCCTTTGATGATCAACGCGATTTCGCCGTCGTGATCGGTGATCGGCGCAATCTGGTTGTCGAGCCGCACGTCCTCGATCGGCGCGCCGGTGTCGACCAGCGGCACGATCACCCAACCCTTTTTCAGGATCGACAGCGGATACGAAGCGGTCAGCTCGAACTCGCCGTCGGCCAGCACGCCGGTCAGCGTACCGCGTCCGAGCGCGAAATCGATCGGCGGCGGATCGTCGGTCGTCGGCGGCGTTTGCAGCTTTTCGAGAAGCGCCTTGAAATCGCTCCAGGGAATGGTCAGCGCACCGTTTTTGATGTCGGGCAATTCCTCGGCGACGACAGTGGCGCTCAGCAGAAGAAGCAACGCCAGGATCAGCGGCAGCGCGCGTCTCATGATTCACCTCCCTGCCCGTCGTCGGTGGCGGCCGGCGGCTCCGGCTTTTTGGCGAGCGGCGGCGTCTGCGGCGGCGGAGTCGTCACCTGGCGCGGTTTCTTTTCGCGTGCGGCGATCGCGGCGACAAACCAGCGCAACAACATGCCGACCACGCCCAAGAGCGCGGCGGAGATCAAGCCGCCCGACGACAACCCGACGGGCATGGCCAGGAGGATCATCAACACGAACAGCAGCACGCCCAGGCGCATGATCTTCGCCGACGGGCGGCCGATCCGTTGATCGCGGCGGGAGATCAGCCAATGCATGACGAGGTAGCCGACGTACACCGCACAGAAAATGACGAACAGCCACAACAGTTGGCAGCGGTAGGTGCGCGCGTAGAAGAACGTCGCGTTGTTCTTCTGCAGCGGATCGACGATTTTATCGGCGAACAGGAGCTGACGTCCTTCCCAGGTAATTTCGAATTCCACGGCCAACGCGCCGCGCGCCAGGTTGTCGCGGTAGTCGGCGTTGCTGGCGCTAATGGGAATGTCGGCCAACTGCTGTTGCACCTGCGAACGTTCGTTGCGGTACATCACGTTCTTTTCGACATCGTTTTTATTGTAGCGCCACGACAGCTTGCCGCCGATTTCCTTGCCTTCCTCGTCGACGGCGGAGGTCACCGCCAGCGGCTGGTAGGCGCCGGTGACGGGCCGCAGCTTGCCGCCCAGGGCGAAGGTGCGCAGACGCGCGGGCACGTACAACTGCAATTGCAGATTCTGCATGCCGACATCGACCACGGGCAGCTCGACGTTGCGCCGGCCCAGCGGCCAGAGCGCGCCGCCGTCGCGATAGGCCAACAGGCGAATCTCGCTGGTCCGGCCCACTTCGCTCTGGAAGATCGGCAACAGAATCTGACCGTCGCGCTCGGCGGCCTTGATCGGCTTGCCTTCGCGATAGACGCCCCACAGGTCGGCGCCCGGCGGCAGCGTAACGCCCAGGTACTGACGCGTGCGGTTGGCGATCTTGTAGGTCGCTTCGATCAGTTGTTTGCCCTTGTCGGTGATCATCACCTTGTAGAGGGCCGATTCGATTTCGCAGGTGAGCACCGCGGCGCTCTTGTGTTTGATCATCTCCATTTCGAGCGCGGTCGGATGCTTGAGGTACTTGTAGCCGAACAGCACTTTTTGCTCGTCGGTCCCGCGCAGATCGGGCGGCAGTTCGGAGCGGTCGACCGGCGCGAAGTTGCGCAGGCTGCCTTCCTTGGGCGTCACCTGCACGTTGGTGCGCACGGCGACGGCGAGAAAGCCGACCTCGCGCACGACGTTGCGCACGACCGGCGTGTGGGTGGCGAAGGAGACGGATTCGTCGGACGGCAGCACCATTTCATAGGTCACCGCCAACTGGTGGCGGCCGGTGGCCTCGAAGGCGATCTTGACCGTCAGTTCCTGCTCGCTCTCCGCCTCGGACACGCTCCAATCGACCAGGCCGTCGGTGGAAACGTCGGCGACCGAAACCTCTTTGGGCAGCAGCAGGGAGAATTCGCTGAGCGGTTTGTGCTGAATGTCGTAATCGACGATGGCCGTGTACACGGCCAGGCCCTCACCGACGGTGAGCATGGTGCGCACTTCGGCGGAGACGCGCGCTTCGCCTTTTTCCACCTTGGGCGCGCGACGCGTCCAACGGACGGTCACGCGGTCGGCGGCGGCGAAGGAACCGATGGCGACGGTCGTTTGCCCCGTCGTCTGGCTGACCAGCGGTCCGCCGGGTTCAAGCATCACGTGCATTTCGGGCTTGCCGATGCGCACGGTCAGGCGGTGCACCTGGCTGAGCGCGGCGGGCAGCACGAACTGTTCGGGGCCGCCGTCCTGCGACAGGGGCAGTTCCAATTTCAGGCGCAGACGATGCGCGCCTTGGCCCTGCAGGGTCAGTTGCAGATAGCCGCCGTCGCCGCGCGTGAGCGAAGTCGGTTTGTCGTCGAGCAACGCGGCGGCCAGCGGCACGTTGGGCGGAAAGACCGGCAAGGTCGCCCAACCATTCTTTTTAAGCACGAGCACGTCGGCGTCAATCTCGACCGACACGCCGTTCTCGCGCACCACGGCGTTGTAATCGGCCGCGGCGAGCACCGCCTCGAAGGGCGGCGGCGGATCGTCGACGACGGCCTTGTTGACCAGGAGCTGCTGGAGAATGTCCTTGAAGTCGCTCCAGGGCACCCACATCGAGGTGTCGCCCATGGCGGGCAATTGCGGCGGCTTGGGCGGCTCGGCGGCCCCGGCCGTACCCCATAATAATCCGACAATCACGAACAACAGAAAAAACGTCCGGCGGGCATTCATGCGGATCCCTCCCCGGCTGACTGCATGGAATTGCTTGCTTGTTTCTATGACACAGGTTTACGGCAAAAGTTTCAATCGTCTTTTAAAGAAAATTTTTCCGGTCACGCGTTTGACCATCCGGCCACGGCACGTTAACATCTGGGTTCCACAAATGCAGTTCTTTTACGGGAGAGAAAAGTGAACATTCCCACTACGCATCGTTTTTTCGTCTTCGTGCTGTGCCTTTTCATCCTCCTGGGCGCGACTTCCTGCCGGCAGATCGGCGAGCCGGTGGACCTGGCCTGGAACGATCTGGTCAGCCCCTGCCGCCACGACCTGCAAATGGACGGCTACAAGCTGCATTACATCGATATCGGCGAAGGCGAACCGTTGCTGATGCTGCACGGCTTCGCCAGTTCCGGCTATGCGTGGAACCAGCAGGTCGAGCCGCTACGCAAGGCCGGGAGGCGGCTGATTCTGGTCGATCTGCCGGGCCAGGGATTTTCCGACGTGCCGCCGCGTTCGTTCAAGCCGACGGTGGAGAACATGGCCGCCGAGGTGATCAAGCTGGCGGATCATTTAAAGCTGAAAACGTTTTCGGTGCTCGGCTGCTCGATGGGCGGCGGGCTGACGCTGTACCTGTGCTGGAAATACCCGGAGCGCGTCGAGCGCGCGGCGGTGATCGACCCGGCGTCCTTCGATCAGGAACGCCCGTGGGCGCTGGGGCTGCTGACCAATCCGGTCACCGGGCCGGTGCTCGCGCAGGGAGCAAGCAAGCAGACGATCGGCGCGGGCCTGAAGGACACGGCGGTGCAAAAGCAGGTCATCACCGACACGTTCGTCGACGAGTACACGCGGCCGCTGAACAAGCCGGGGTACAAGGCGTTCATCAGCCGCCTGATGCGCGAGTTCTTTTCCAAGGAATTCGAGAAAATGGTGCTGAGCTATCACACGCTGCGCACGCCGCTGCTGATCATCTGGGGCAAACAGGATCCGTGGATTCCGCCGGAGTTCTGCCCGCGGCTGGCCGCGCTGGCGCCGAACGCGAACTGCGAGATGATCGACGAATGCGGGCACATGCCGCACATGGAGCATCCGGAGACCACGGCGAAGCTGCTGACGGATTTTTTCAGCGCACGCGAAGCGGAATAGTCCCTCCCCCTATCCGCGATATGTGTTGTTCAATTTTTCTCATCCGCCGCTCGGCAAAGTCGACGCCGATCGTGCGGCAGGCCGTAAAATCGGTTTGCTCATCGATTTATGGAATGCTAGGATAAGTCCACTTGGCAGCGTCGTGATGTGAAAACCTTTCAAAATTGCAGGAAAATCGTCCTATGGCCTATCTGTTGGTGACGAAGGGAGCCCAGGCCGGTGAGCGGTATCCGCTGACGGCGGGCGAGTATCTGATCGGCCGCAATCCAACGTGCGACATCAACCTGACCGACAGCAGCGTTTCGCGGCAACACGCGAAAATCCGCGCGCTGACCGACGGCACGTTCGTCGTGGAGGACTCCAACTCGAGCTACGGCACGCTGGTCAATCATCAGAAAGTAACCAAAGCCGCGCTGACCGACAAAGCGGAACTGCAACTGGGCGGCGCGGTCATGGAGTTTCACCTGGACGACGCCGGGCCGGCCGACGCGGCGGACGGATATACGATCATGCGCGTGCTGGGCGAGCAGGCGCCGGCGGAGCACGAGGAAACGGCCGGGCGGTTGCAGGAGCGCATCGAGGCGCTCAACAAACGGTTGCACACGGCCTACGACATTTCGGCGATCATCACCAGCACCTACGACCTGACGGAACTGTACAAAAAAATTCTGACGTCGATCTTCGCGACGATCCCGGTCGAGCGCGGCAGCATTCTGCTGTGGGACGCGGCGCACGACGAACTGCAGCATCAGTGCTCGCTGGACACGCGCGGCGGCGCGGAGGAAGTGCCCTTCTCGCGTACGATCGTGCGCAAGGTGATCGACCGGGGCGAATCGCTGCTGATCAGCAACGCACAGACGGACACGGGCTTTGACACGTCCAACAGCGTGTTCGCCTACAACATCCGCTCGGCGATGTGCGTGCCGTTGCGCGCGCATGACGAGATCATCGGCGTGATCAACGCGGACGCCTCGGGCGCGTCGGTGTTCAAGGAAGAGGATCTGCAACTGCTGACGCTGATCGGCAGCCAGGCGGGGATCGTCGTGCAGAACGCGCGGCTGATCGACGAGAACATCAAGGCCGCGCGCCTGGCCGCGGTCGGACAGACCGTCGCCAGCCTCGCCCATTGCATCAAGAACATTCTGCAGGGGCTCAAAGGCGGTGCGGGCTTGATGGATCAAGGTTTGGAGATGAACAGCAAGGAGATGACCGACGTGGCGTGGAAGCTGGTGAAGACGAGCCAGCAGCGCATCTCCGAGCTGGTGCTGAACATGCTGGATTACTCGAAGGAGCGCAAACCGGCGTATCAGTCGGCCGATCTGCGCGAGCACATGGAGAACATCCGCGCACTGATGACCGAACGGGCGCGGGAAAAACAGGTGCGCATCGAGCTGGCCTACGACGAGGCCACGCCGGCGGTCGAGTGCGATCCGATGGGCATCTACCGCGCGACGCTCAACCTGTGCACCAACGCGATCGACGCGGTCGAGCCGGAAACGGGCGTGGTGACCATCCGCGTGCAGCCGGACGCGGCGGGCGAACACGTGCTGATCAGCGTGGCCGACAACGGCAGCGGCATTCCCGAACAAGTGCGCGCCAAGTTGTTCGAGGCGTTTCACAGCACGAAGGATTCCAAGGGCACCGGATTGGGCCTGGCGGTGAGCAAGAAGATCATCAACGAGCACCACGGCGAGATTCTGCTGGAGACCGAAGTGGGCCACGGCACGACCTTCACGCTGCGCCTGCCGATCAAGCGGCCGGCGACGGAGGAACAAGCAGCGCAATAAACCGGTCGGCGACGACCGCATCTTTTATAGAAAGGAACGATGATCATGGCACTGTTCAGCACAACGCCGGACAAAGTCCAAAAGTGGATCGACCAAGGCAACGCCAAAAAGCTGATCGGCGCATTGACCTCGACCGACGCGATCGTGCGGCGCATGTCGGTGGAAGGGCTGGCGCGCATCGGCGGCGACGATGTTCTGGATTATTGCCGCAAGAACATCACGAACCAGAACGACACGATCCGCTGGGATGTGACGAAAATTCTGGGCCTGATGGGCACGCCCGAGGCGATCAAGCTGATGGGTTCGATGGGCGATCCGACGGAGATCATCCGCGACAAGGTCAAAAAAGAAAAAGGCGAATAGCCACCCCTTAGTGGAAAAGGAGTTTTCATGAGCCGCTTTTTGTTTGTCGACGACGACCCGGTGATCCTGCAGATTTGCAGCGCCTATTTCGGGGCGAAGGGGCATAACGTCACCGTGGCCCGCGACGGCGCGGACGGATTCAAAAAGTTTTCGATGACCCGCTACGATCTGGTCGTCACCGATTTGATGATGCCCAACAAGCACGGCTATCAGTTGATCGACGCGATCAAGCATTCGCCGACGGGCGAAAAGACGCCGGTGATCCTGCTGACGGCGGACAAGGACGAGCCGGAGCTGGACAAATACGCCCGGCATCATTTTCAGGACGACACGTTGACCAAGCCGTTCGACATGCCGATCCTGGAGCGCAAGATCAACGATCTGCTGCGGGAATTCGCCGAGCGGGGATAAGCGCGGTCACTGATCCGTGTAGGGCACAGCCTGATTTTTCAGATACCTGCCTTTGCGCTGCAGGACGCCTTCCATTTTGCTTTCATCCGGGAAGTGGCTGCGGAAAAAGCCGATGATGTCCTGGTATTCCGTCGAGGGAAAATAACGCACGATCGGCCGTTCGGGGCGGCCGCTTTCCACGTATTTGAAGCTGATTTCGATGACGCGTTCCGCTTCGGTTTCCATTTCCGGCGTGTTAATCCGGTACTCGGAATCGTCGGGCACCCACTGGGACACTTCCGGATCCAGCAGCGTAAAGCCGTGCACCCGGACCATCAGCACGCGCCAGAGACCGAAAATTTCGAGCGGCACAAAGCGGACGCTTCGCTCGTCTTCCCCCGGTTTTTGGAGGAAGCACTTGACCATGTCGATCGCTTCCATGTTTTCTCCCATCTCGAAACGGCACTACTTTTCATTGATACTCAAACTTATGCATTTTTCGCCGCGCGCGTCAATCCGCGCCAATTACGGTATTGAAACGAGGCGCAATTTTTCCGATGATGAGTTGCAACTCCAAACCACAGCGGGCCGATGAATACTTTTAACGAACGCTACCAAATAATCAACGAGCTGGGGCGCGGCGGCATGGGCGTGGTCTACAAGGCCAAGGACACCATGCTGGGGCGGATCGTCGCGGTCAAGCGACTGTTGTCGCGCGACAATAAAATGGCCATCGACCGTTTCATGGGCGAAGCCAAGTCGATCGCCGCGCTGAATCATCCGAACATCATTCAGATCTACGACATCGGGCGCGATGAAGAAGGGCTGTACATCACCACCGAGTTCGTCGACGGGCTGGACCTGCACAAGTTCATGCAGACGCGGCAGCAGTTGCCGTTGAAGGTGGCGCTCAGGCTGTACGTGCCGATCTGCAAAGCGATGAGCTACGCGCACGAGGCCGGCGTGATTCACCGCGACATCAAGCCGGCGAACATTCTGCTGACCAAGGACGGCCAACCGAAGATCGCCGACTTCGGCCTGGCGCGCACCGAGAGCATGAAGGACCTGGAAAAGACCGGGATGATCATGGGCAGCAAGCTGTATGCGTCGCCCGAGCAGTTCATGGACGCCAAGCACATCGATCACCGCACCGACATCTATTCGCTGGGGGCGATGTTCTACGAGATGATCACCGGCAAGAGCCCGCAGTTTTTCCGCGAGACCGACCTGCCGCCGGCGTTCGCGCCGCTGGTGCTCAAGATGATGCAACGCGATCCCGCGCAGCGCCACCAGAGCGTCAAGCAGATGCTGGCCGAGTTGATGACCATTGTGCGCAGCGGGGCGTCCGCACCGGCCGCCGCCGCACCGGCTCCGGCGCCGCCCAGGCAAACGGTCGCGGCAACGGCGGCGAAGGAGGAGATGATTCTGGTGCCGGCGGGCGCGTTCCGCTTCGGCCCCCAGGGGCAGACGATCACCCTGCCCGCTTTTTACATCGACCGCTATCCGGTGACCAACGCGCAGTTCGCGCAGTTCAAACCGTCGCACGTTTTTCCGCCGGAACTGGCCAATCATCCGGCAACGAAAATGACCTGGGTGGAAGCCAACGCCTATGCGCGCATGATCGGCAAGCGTCTGCCGACCGAGCAGGAATGGGAAAAAGCCGCGCGGGGCGCCGACGGCCGCCCCTTCCCGTGGGGCAATCAGTTTTCGCTGGAGCGCTGCAACACGATCGAAGCGCAGATCAACCAGACGACGCCGGTCAACGCCTACCCCGAGGGCCGCAGCGTGTACGGCGCGATGGACATGGCGGGCAACGTGTGGGAGTGGACGACCACCTACCTCGACGAGCGGCAAACGGCGCGGGTGCTCAAGGGCGGCGCGTTCAACGGGGCCGCGAAATTCGCGCTGTGTCACGCGCGCTTCGCTTATCCGGAACAGGGATTGCTGCCGACGGCCGGCTTCCGTTGCGCGCTGTCGGCTTGATGATTATCAGAAATTGAAGATATCCTGCAAATCGAGCCGCACCTCGGACATGCCCGGCTCGACCTGAATGACCTTGGTCACCTCCATGCCCTGATCGCGAATGAGCACTTCGTACTTGCCCGGCTCGAGCATGAACCGCGCGCCTTGCTGATCGGCGGTCAGTTTGCCCTCGTCGTCGACGCCGGGCAGACTCACGTGGATGTTGTCGACGATGATCGGACCGACGGTCAGTACGACGCTCACCGGCACGTTGTCGGCTTCGCCCATGACGGTCATTTCGACCAGATCGTCGACGCTGGGCGTGGTGAACGACTCGTGGGGAGCCACGGTCGCCTCCGGCTCGCTGGGCGGCACGGTCGCCTCGTCGATCTCGAATTGCGTGGGTTGATCGTCGCCGAGTTCCATCCGCGTAGGCTCGTCGGCGAAGGCCGCTTGCGTCGGCGCGTCGGGCGCGGCCGCGGGGGCAAAGACGGTCGGTGCGGCTTCGGCCGGTTCGCCGGTCGCCACGGTGGGCGCCTGGGCGACCTGCCCTTCCTGCAACCGCTTGAGGGCGACGCTGGCCGCGCTCTGCACCTTTTTGAATTTCGATTTAAGGCACTTGCTCAGCGCCTTTTCGGCGGCGGAATCGCCCAGGTGGCCCAAGGCGTTGCAGGCGGCCGCTTCAACTTCCTCGTTGCCTTTGCCCAGGCCGAGGAAACCCTTCTTGGCGGTGAGGTACTCGACCAGGCCGGTCACAACCTCGGGACCGCCGATCTGACTGAGCGCGCGCACGGCGAGCACCTGCGCCTCGTCGTCCACGTGCGCGGCGAACAAGCCCTTGCCGTTGAGCAATTCCAGCAGCGGCGGCACCATCACCTTCGTGCGGTAGGCGCCGAAATCCTTGATGCGCTCTTTGATGAACGTAGAATCGAAGGTGGTGACGGTCAGGGTTTCCAACATTTTCGTTTCGGCCGCCGGACCGCCGATGCGCAAGAGGGCACGGACGGTTTCGCCGACAACCTGCGTGTTGGCATGCGTCATGAAGGGCATCAGCTTGACGACGCTGCGCACGTCGCCCGCGCTGCCGATGACGCGAATGAGCAGCATGCGGAAACGATCGTCCATCTCCTCGTTCAATTCGGCGTACAGCTCGGCCAGCGCCGGCGGACCGATGTGGGTGAGGATCTTCACCGCTTCCTGCAGCACGCTTTCGTCCTCGGTGGTGTAAATCAGATCGACCAGATGCGGCACCGCCTTTTCGCCAACCTTGCTCAGCAAAGAGGACGCCTTGGCGCGCCGCTGTTCGTTTTTGCTTTCCAGATCGGCGATCAGCTTGCGGATGTTCGCCGGCGTGGCGATGTTGCGCAGCGCCTTGTCGGCCACCTGGCGGAAGGTCGGCGGGGGCAACGTGCCGGTCACTTCCTCGCGGGTCAGCGAGCCGATGACCTTCATCGCCTGATCGTAATCGCCGTTGGCAATGTGCACCTGCGCGGTTTTTTCCAGGCCCTGGGCCAACGTCGCGAAGACCTGCGGGTCCTCTTCGTGCGCGGCCTGCGTGGCCATCATGTCGCCGACTTCGTTGTGCAGACCGTAGAGCGTGTAGTCCACGGCCTTGGCGGAGATCTGAGTGAAGGTCTTCGCCGAAGCCAGGCGGTGTTCCTCGTCGCCCTCGTGCAGCGTCCGGGCCAGGCGATCGAGAATCTTGTTGGACATATCCTCCTGCTTGGAGTAGCGCAGGTTGGTGACCATCGAGGCGAGGTTGCCGACCTTGTAGAGCGTGTTGAGATCCATCTGCGAAATGATGTTGGCTTTTTCGAGCAGCTCGTTGATGTTGAGCTTGCTGAGCTTGCGCTGGAGTTCGTCACTGATTTTCGATTTGACGATCACGCCTTCCATGACCAGTTCGGACGAGAGCGTGACGTGCCGGATGCCCATGCGTTTGAGCGTGCGCGACAGGTTGCGCTTCTCGACGATCTCCTTGGCCGGCTTGGCGAAAAATTCCAGGAAGGTCTGGAACTCCTGCTTGTGCAACCCCTTGTTGAATTCGAAGGTGCGCACGTTGCGTTCGGTCAGATAAAACAGGAACGCCTGCATGTAATCCTGTTGCTGACTGGCCAGCGACAGGATGGCCTGATTGACCTGCATGTTGCCTTGCACGTCGACGATTTCCATCGTGTTGTGCGAGCGGAGCCATTTGTCGAGCGCGTCGCGCGTATCGTTGATGGCGTCCATGATGACCTGGTTGATCGACGGGTATTGTTGCAGCTTGCCCAGGCAGGACATCAGCCCATGTACGATCTTGAGGACTTCCTTTTCTTCCTGAGCGCTGATCGAGCGACGTTTCGATCCGTCGAGGATGACACTGCCGCGGGATTCTCCGACATCAATCATGGCTAAGATCCTGCAGTTATGTTGTTGTTTTTTTGAATGGTAAGCCAACTATAGATTGGACTCGGCGTGTAATTCAAGCCCGCAGAAGGAAGAAAACGACAATGATTAATTGATCAAATAGGGATGCGCCTCCCGGCAATTGAAGCAACCGCGGCGCCGGCGGATGCTGTCGATTTTGTCGTCCGGGAAGTGATTGCGGAAATAGCCGTACACTTCCTCGAAGTCGTTTGCGGGGAAATAGCGGACGATCGAGCGATCGATTTTCTTGCTGTGGCTGTAGCGGCAACTCACTTCGATCACGACGTCGTCGTCATCCTCGCGCGCGTCGGCGAGAAATTCGGGCGGATCGTCGTTGAGCGGCGTCCAGGTCGCCACGACCGGATCGGCCACCAGAAAGCCGTGCACCTTGCGCATGAGCACGCGCCACATTTCGAAGATGTCCAGGGGAATGTAGCGCACGCTACCGGCGTCGCGTTCGTCCTTTTTCAGATAGCATTTCACCATCTCGATCGATTCCATCAACGACTCCCTGAGTGATTCGGTTTGCCCCACTTTAATGCGGCTCCTCGCCGGCCGTCAACCATTGTCGCCGCGCGTTTCAGAAGGAACGATAGATGAGTTTGTCCAAGCGAATCCGGTAGACGCCGCACTTGCTGCAGGCAAACAAAAGTTGTCGTTCGGCGTCGTAGGCGAAGGAGCGCAGGTACGGCCCCACGTCGGTCGGCGGGGCCAGCAGACGCATGGTCAGCCAATCGTACACGTAGACCTTGCCGCCGAACCAATCGCCGACGATCAACCAACCCTTTTGCGCGTCGAAAAAAACCGGGCGCGGTTTGTACTCCAGCTTGATGCTTTTGACCGGTTGCAGTTCGGGCACGGTGAATACGCTCATCCGGTCGGCCACGGGATCGACGTGAAAGAGATAGCCCATTTCGGGAAATTCGATCACGCCGCCGCCGGCGGTGAAATGCTCGCTTTGCGTGGTGGCCAGCGTGTCGGTGTCGAGGCTGAAGATGCGGCTGAAAAACGGGGCGACGTACGCGTCGCGCGCACCGTCGGTGTGCCAGGCGTGCATGATCAGATGACTGGGCAGTTTCTGCCAATGCAATTCGGTCAGCGCGTCCGGATCATAGGAATGCACCTTGCCGTCGATGGCCAGGACGATCAGCTTGTCTTCCGTGGCGTCGAAGAAAATGGCGTTGGGTTCGAAATCGATGGCGAGCGTCCGCACCGGCTTCATGTGCGGATAGTCGGCGATATCGACAACCGCGATCCGGTGATGGGTGTAGCCGACCATCGTCAGATACAACGCCTGGCGACGGCGACTGAAAACGATGTTTTCCGGCATGAACGGCCCGTGCATGGGCAGCACGTGCATTCGCGGGCGATCGGCGTCGCGCAGGTCGAAGGAAACCAAGTTGTTCGCCGCGGGACGATCCCAGGCGCGGATCGTGAGGTTGCCCGACATTTTGAACGAAGCGAACAGAGCCTTTTTCTCCGGCAGGTACAGCGCGAAATAAGGCTGGCTGCATTGCGCGGGATAGTCCGCGGGCGACAGGCGCATGGTCACGCCGGGGACGATCGCCGCGTCGCACACGTCGGCCGCGGGCGCGCGCCACATGGCATAGGAGAGCGGCTGAATCAGCACGGCCGTCCCCCAAAGCAGGCCGACCACGATGAAGCGCACGTGCGCCACGGTGATTTTTTTCAGCAACCACAAGCTGCCGGCGGCGGCCAGCAGGACGACGACGAACGCACCATACGCCACCAACAAACGGATTTTAAACGTGAACAACAGAAACAGGCTGTAGGCGATCATGAACGAGCCGGACAGGGCCAACACGAGCAAAATGACGATCCACAGCGAACGAACCAGGCGCGGATGTTTGTCCGCCCACGCCAGCCACGGCCGGTGGAAAATCGTGTGCAGCAAAAACAGGAACGCCAGGGAAAAATAGACCGCGCGCACCAGGTTCGTCGAGAACGCCTCGGTGGGAAAATAGGCATGAGCCCACCAGCCGATCAGCGCCAGGAAGACAACATAGACGGCGGTTTCCCATCGACTCATACGCAAAGGTTATCCCGCTGGAAGTGAAGAGTTCTCCACTTGTTTAGCGAAAGTCGCCGCAGGTGTCAAAACGAAAGACCGGGCGTCACCGCGAGAATTGCAGGTAACGCACCTGCCCGGTGATCGTCAGCGCAACATCGCCGTCGGCGACCTCGCCGGTATCGAGCTCGGCGCCTTCCTGGTCGTAGAGGGTCCAGGCGCCGGTCGCGTCGGCGGGCAACGGCACGGTCACTTCGGTTTCCTGGAAGATCATGCCGCCGTCGTGCCACAGGGCGACGGTCCAGACGTCGGAGTCGTCGGCCAGCACATAGGCATAGTCGCCGCCTTCCCACTCCAGAGCCTCGCCCAGATCGCCGGCGTAACGCGCGTTGCCGATCACCTGACTCGCGCCGGTAAGCGCCAGGTACGACGGCTTGGGCTCGGTTTCCTCCGTGTCGCCCGGATAGGTGAACAGGCCGAAGTAATCCTCCGTCGGCAACGACGCGGCCCCGCTGCCGTCCCAGAAGGTGTACCAGTCGTAATAGGTAATGCCCGCGGCCATGGCGAATTGCAGACTGCGCGCAAGGTACGCGGCCTGACGATCGTCGTTGATCAACAGGCTGGGCCAGCCGACCTCGGTCATCTGAATGTCCTTGTCCGGGCAACCCATGATGGTGAGGATGTCGCGCACCTGTTCGATCATGATCTGCATGCTCGGATAATGGTAGATGCCCAGGTCGAGGTCGAATTCGGGGCACGGCTGCTGCAGGAACGAATAGGGATGAATGGACATGGCGTCCATGTAATCGCAGATGTCCTCGTGTTCCTCCCAGACGCGGTAGAGGAAATTCCAGATGCCCATTTCGTGGAACAGTTTCATTTCGAAGCCCGACAGACCGCCGAAGATCACCGTGGCCGTGGGGTCGTTGTCGTGCACGGCCTGGTAGGCGGCTTTGAGGATGTCGCCGTACTTGGCGGGATTGGGTTCGGGTTTCCAGAAACGACTGGTGTTCTGTTCGTTCCACACCTCGTAGTTGTCGATGCGGTCGGCGAAGTGCGCGGCCGTGTGGCCGGTGTAGTCGTAGTATTGGTCCGGGTCGATGTCGTCATTTAGACCGCTGGGCGTCGCCCAATCGGGGCTGTTGAGGAAAATCGCGGTGACTTCCAGACCGGCGTCACGGCAGAGGTTGGTCATGGTGTCCAGACCGTCGAAGTTCCAGACGTCGTCTTCCGGCTCGATGTTCGACCAGTGAAAATCGGTGCGGACCATGGTCATATCGGCTTCGACCAGTTTGGAGATTTCAAACTCGCGCTTCCAACTGTAGGCGGTGCCGCGACTCATGTGGCTGGAGACGCCCAGCATTTCGGACAGCATCTTGCCGGTGGGCGTCATGCCGTCGTAGGGATCAGGCTCGACGGTATCGTCGTCGAGCGTATCGTCATCGGTGGTATCGTCGTCACCGGTGTCGTCATCAAGCGTGTCGTCGTCGAGCGTGTCGTCGTCGGTAGCGTCATCGTCGGCCGCGTCGTCATCGACCGGCGTTTGATCGTCGTTGTCGTCGTTGTCATCGTCATCGTCGCCGCAAGAGCAAAGGGAAATTGCCGGTACAGAGAGCAATATGATGAACAACGCAAGGTATAAAGATTTTAATTTCATTTCGTATCTCCCTTTGTTGACCGGCGTAACTTAACAAAAATTTGCCCATAATCCAAACATGTTTTTCGAATGCTCATTTCAACGCCGTTTTTATAATTATGACTTACGCAGTTCAAAAGATTTTCCGATGAAAAACCAAGAAATTGCACTGAAGGAGCAGGCAACCAATGAAATACGCCAACACAATCGCTTTTGTTTTCATCATCCTTTCCCTTTCCTTCGTCATCGGTTGCGCCGACGACGAGGGCGATGGCGGCGACGCTTCATCGATCGGCATCACGGGAATCGTCCGCGGCTCGGACGGCGTCACGCTCGACAGCGTACGCGTCATGGCGATGGAACGCACGACCAACGAGGAGTACGAGAGCGTTACCGACGAGGACGGACGGTACGTCCTCTCCGTTCCCGACGGCGTTTACGATATCGGTTTCGAGATCGACGATTACGCGACCAGCTATTACGGACCGGTTTTCGTACCGACCGGCGGCGAGAAAAACGTGACGCTGCAACGAACCGACGGTTTGGACAACGCACTCCTGTCCGGTCGCGTCTACGACATGGACGGCGCCGCGTCGGCCGACGCGCAGGTCTATATGTTCAGCAACGTCGCCTCGCCCGAAGAGACCAACGCGGCGAGCGCCGTCACCGACGAGAACGGCTATTTCGCAATGTCGGTCAACGGAGAAATGTCGCTCGATCTGGATTTCGAAACATCGACCGGGCTCGCCGAATTCGTCGATATCGTCAAGCTGGACAAACCCTGTCACGTGGAGGTGACGCTCGGATCAGGCGTGGAAAACACCCGACGTCACGACGAGAGCGAGGAGACGCTTACCTTGTCCGAGCAGATGTTCACAGAAGCTCTTTCCCCCAAAGCGAAAGGGATCAACTGGCCTTTCAAGATGTCCTATTCAAATGAATTGGATTATTCATTTATCAAGCTTTACGGAGATTTCCTCATGACCGAAGGCCAACTGGCCGTCGGCGGAGGCTCATTGAGAGTGAAAGACGTTGTCGGGGGATTGCCCATCTATTTGGGAAAAAATGGGGATTGGTGGTACGACTATGCGGTCAATTACGATTGCATATTCTGGTATCTCTACGCAAATATTGCCGTTTGTAATCTACTTGGCGACTGCGAACCGGGCTCGTCGTTCGATGTCTGGACCCTGTTCGATTACGTAATCAACATTGCCGCCACGATAACAGTATATTTGCCGCTGCAGTTCACCGATATGGAGCCGGACACCTATCACACGTGGGTTTGCGAGCCGTTGGTGAACAAGAAAATCAGTTACAACAGCAAGGCTCCGACGATCGTCAAAGTGGAGAACGGCATTCTGTAAACTTCCGAATTGATCCTCCCGAAGCCGCCAAAGCCCCGGAGGGGCGAAGGTCAGTAGCAAAGGGCGAAGCCCTGGAAATAATGGCTCACCCAAAGCCGACAAGCCCCGGAGGGGCGAAGGTCAGTAGCGAAGGGCGAAGCCCTGGAAAGCTAAGCCCGCCCGGAGCCGACAAGCCCCGGAGGGGCGAAGGTCAGTAGCGAAGGGCGAAGCCCTGGAAAGCTGAGCCCGCCCGAAGCCGCCAAAGCCCCGGAGGGGCGAAGGTCAGTAGCGAAGGGCGAAGCCCTGGAAAGCTAAGCCCGCCCGGAGCCGACAAGCCCTCGAGGGGCGAAGGTCAGTAGCGAAGGGCGAAACCCTGGAAAGCTAAGCCCGCCCAGAGCCGACAAGCCCCGGAGGGGCGAAGGTCAGTAGCGAAGGGCGAAGCCCTGGAAAGCTAAGCCCGCCCAGAGCCGATAAGCCCCGGAGGGGCGAAGGAATCTCACCCGCCCCCCTTTCATGGATTTGCTTGAATTTGCTGCATCTGATACCAGGGCTTCCGACTTCGTTCCGCTGGATGCACGACTTCGTCGGCCAGGAAAGCTCTTCGTTATTGACCTGCGCCCAGCGGGCTTGAAGAGATTTTTAAAGGAAAAGGCCGCTCCGCGAATTCATGTCGCAGGCGGCCTTCGCTTTTCCCCTGGCGGATCAGGCTCCGCCGTTCCCCTTATCCTTTTTATTCTCCGCAGTGACCGGGACCGATGTCACCGTTGTTGTAATCGTCGAGGATGCGTGCGACTTCGACGATCGCCCGGCGCACCGACCGGTCGACATTTTTAATCTGGGCCGGCGTGTAGGAAAGCAAGAAAGCCGCGGCTTCGCCGAAAGCGTCGGCCACATCGGCGGGAACCGAAGCGCCCTGGATCTGGTTCAGCTCGGAAGCGATGTAGGCATGCGCGAGAATGTAATAGGCGTTGCCGCGCGGCGCGGTCCACAGGACGTCATAGTAGCTGTCGCCGCTGAGGAAGAACTCGGTGTCGGCGCCTTCGGGCAGCTCTTCCCAGGTGGCATCGTAGGGCGCCGGGCCGTAGGAGGAGTGCGTTTTCCAGTAACCGGGGGTCAGCGTGCAGTCGCGACCGGTGTCGTCGTCATCGTCGCCGGTATCATCGTCGTCATCATCATCGCCACCGCACACATCGCTATAGCCGAAATCGACGTCCCACTTGTCTTCGCAATACAGCGGGAAAGCGATCTGCTCGGTTGTAGTGAGGCACAGGTCCTGCGGCGAGTACTTCGCGTCGATCTGCACGACGTAGCAAATCGAGATGCTCTCGGAACCGAACGCCGGGATGTAGTAATAGCCGGGATTGCCGTCGGGACCGTAGTCGGTGAAGTCGTAGTCGAACACGACATCGTCGGTATCCACCACGCCGTTGCAATCGAAGTCCCGATACGCGACGACCATCACGCCGTTGATGCCGGCGGAGGCGTCTTCATCCTGCAAGCCGTTGCCGTTGGCATCGAACCAGACATAGTCGCCGATGTACGCCGAGCAGGCCTGAGCGTCGGTACCGACCATGGCGACAACGAATACGGCAGCCAAGACCAATAACAGATAATTCATGGATTTCATTGTTTTTCCCTTCCCGAAAAATGTGTTCTCTTTATTGTGGCTATTTAATTGCTTTCGCACCTGACATCTTCTAATGCTTCGCAAGCTTATTATACTTCTACTTCCTGAGTCAAATCTTTTTTCAAACAAAACGAAATTTTTTTGAATATTTATTCAACAGGGGATATTTAAATCTTACTTATTGTTTTTATTGGCTATTATCATGTTTTATAATGACGTATTTGCATAAATTGATCGATTTTTGGATCCATTTTTTGAAAAGTGGTTCAAAAATAATCGGTCGGAATCGTATCGCCGGACGAGTACGCCGGTTCTAACCGTGAATCTCACTCCATCGGAATTGGATTTGGATAAAGTTGTAGCAAGCCGCAAGGGCAATAACAGTATTATTAATATTGTTAATGATGCAAGCGAACGTCAGTCGGCCAGCAAGCCCGACATGCGCCCCTGGGCCTCTTTGGCCTCGGCGATGATCCGCTCGACCAACTCGGCGGTCGTCGGGATGTCCTGCACCAGACCGGCCACCTGCCCGACCGGGTACACGCCTTCTTCAAGGTTTCCCTCGACCATCGACAGGCGGAAGCCGTGGAAGCCCTTGGCGAGGAACGCCAGGGCGATCATCGTTTTGAGGCCGGCTTTCATGGTCTGCATGAACAGCTTGCCGTAGGGCATTTTCATTTCCTTGGCGATCAGGAACGAGTTGCGGAACGCGGTGAACAGACCGACGCGGCTTTTCATCGCTTTGCGCGCGCCGGGGGTATCCATCACGCGGGCGGGCACGCCGTCGAAACGGTCGGTGTAGAAAGTGTCGGTGACATCCTTCTGGATGGTGAGCTCTTTCATCTTCAGGTGCACGGGGCTCTCGGTGGTGTTGGCGAAGCGGGTGCCCATGGCCACGCCGTCCGCGCCCAGGGCCAGCGCCGCGGCCAGCGTGCGGCCGTCACCGACGCCGCCGGCGGCGATAACGGGAATGTCCAACTCCTGGGCCAGACGCGGGACGAGGATCAAGGTCGTGACCGGTCCGCCGTGCGCGGCCGCTTCGTGGCCGGTGGCGATGACCGCGTGGCAGCCGTAATCCTGCGCGCGTTTGGCGTGACGGGCGTTGACGACCGTGGCGACAACCTTGCCGCCGTACTTGTTGGCTTCCTTGACGATCCAGTCGCCTTTACCCAGAGCGAAGTTGATGACCGGCACCTTCTCTTCGAGGATTACCTTGGCGTTTTCGTACGCACCGGGGAACAACAAGGTCGCGTTGGCGCCGAACGGCTTATCGGTCAGCGTGCGGATCTTGCGGATATACTCGCGTGTCTGGTCGGAGTTGAGCGTGCCGGTGGCCAGAATGCCCAGGCCGCCCGCGTTGGAGACGGCGGCGACCAGCTCGGGCTCGCTGACAAAGCTCATGCCGGACAGGAGAATGGGGTACTTGATCCCGAACAGTTCGGTGATGCGCGTTTTCATCGATCGCTCCTTGTACATCGAGGGCAACGTGCCGTTCCCTCACTCGTGATATTGGATATTTTTCGGAGATGTCGTGTTCACCGATGCGTCACTGGCCCAAGAGAATAATGGGGCCGCGACAAAACCGCAAGCGCAAAAGAACGGGCCGCCTACATATCCTTGGTCACGAATTTGTGATAGGAGGCCAGCCAATACGGCAGCAGGTAATCGACGCCCGGGTTGACCACGGTCGGATCGTCGCTGCCGCATTCCACGATCTCGAACGGATTGCGCTGAAAGAGAAAATCGGTGGTGCATTGCTGGTCGACCGGGAAGGCTTCGAGCGCCTGGTAGTCGACGTTGCCCATGATCTCCTGCAGGAACGGGAACTGCTCCATCAGGTCGTGCAGGAACACCGAAACCGGATCGAGGGTGTAGGTGCTCGGATCGCGCTCAGGCAGATAATAGCGATCGTTGGGCGCGTCGCGGAAAGTGATCAGGTCCTCTTCGAGCTGTTCCTGGTACGGATCGTCCTTGGCCGGCTCGTAGCTGCCCTGCCCCATGTACACGCCGTTGAACCAGGGATTGTGCGACAGGCGCGTGTAGGTGTGCGTCTGCGTTTCGAACAGGCTGATGATGAACGCCACATCGTCCTCGCTGAAGTAGGCGCGGCCCAGGCGCAGCAGGTTGTACCAGTATTCATGCGCCAGACAACTGCCGAAGTACTGCGTGTAGCGGTTCATGAACGAGATGCTCGACAGGCGCAGCGTCGTGCGGTTGGAGTTTTTCAGCCATTTTTGCAGTTCCGCTTTGACCGCCGCGTCGCCGGTGATGTGGTAGCCGATCGTCAGCCAGGCGAAGCGGAACGGGGCCATGACGTTGGGCGCGGAATCGGTGGGCACGCCGATCTCGTTGAGGATGTACCAGTTCTGACTCTTCAGTACCGTCAGCACATGCAGGACGTCGGCGCGGATAATGTCGCGCATGTCCTCATCGTCGACCAGGTCGTAGGCCAGGGACATGCCGAAGAACCAACCGTTGTACATGTCGCGGCTGGTTTCGCCCCACCACCAGTTGCCGGCGTATTCGCCATCCTCGATGCGGTGGCAGCGTTCCTCGCCGTCGCACCATTCGTCGCCGTCGTAGATCAGCGAATCCTGTTCGGCCCAGTAGCGCGAAATGAAACCGTCCGTGGACGTCACGTGCAGGTTGCCCGAGAGGTATTCGACCACGCGAATCGCGTTGATTTTCGCCTGCGCGTCGCCGGTGACGTGATAGCGCATCGCCTGGCTGCCCAGGTAGAGGCCGGTCCATTCGCAGCTATCGTTCCAGTCGAAGTAATGCAGGACCGTCGCGCGCGCGGCGTCGGTGTACCGCGTGCCGACGGTGCCGCCGTGATAGGGCTGATGATTGTCGAGGTGCCACTGATCGTACTCGACGGCCTTTTGCCGCAACGGACCGGGGGCGACCGTCTCGTCGTAGGTTTGCGGCTCGATATTCTGTTGCGGCCAGGGCGCCAGATAATCGTCGGCCACGACATCGTCGTCGGCGGTGTCGTCGTCGGTCGTATCGTCGTCGAGCGTATCGTCGTCGATTGTGTCGTCATCGCCGGTATCGTCGTCGGCGGTGTCGTCGTCGGTCATGTCGTCGTCGACGTTCGTATCGTCGTCGTCGAGCGTATCGTCATCGGTGTCGACGGCATCGTCGTTGTCGTTATCGTCATCGTCGCCGCCGCAGGAAACCAGCAACCCTAGTGCGAACAAAGCGACCAACAGCCAGACGATCGTTTTCATGTCGCGCCCTTCCCTTATCTCTGAATCGTTTCGCGGTATTGTAGCATACCTTGTCGCAAGATTTCCCGGCACTGCCGACTAGTTTATATTCTTAACAAGGATTTTGCATTTTAAGCAATGAGACATTAAAATGAAAAAAAGTCGTCGACCGGCCAAGGCGAAGCAGCGGGCGATACTCGTGAAAAACATGATTTGAAAATTTTCGCCTAAAAAAATGGTACTTGCGCAATCCAATGCTGTGAATCGGGTGTAAATGAAGGACAGGTCCCGCATCGGTTACTTGATTCTTACCCTCACCGCGGTCGTGATTATCGCGACGGCGACGACCATGTACTTTCTTTACCAAGCCGCCATGGACCAACAACGAGAGCGGTTGCTGGAGACGGTCCAGAGCCGCGCGCGACTGATCGAGACGATCATCGAACACGAAAAACACTTCCAACACCTGACCTACAATTCACAGGAACACGGAGCGCCGTTCGATTCCACGGTCGCCCAGGTGCGTCTTTCGCACAGTCGCTTTCACGGATTCGGCGAAACGGGCGAATTCACCATGGCGACCATCCAAGGCGATCAGATCGTTTTTCTCCTGCGCCATCGTCATGAAAACGTGAACACTCCCCAACCGGTGCCCCTCGACTCCACGCTGGCCGCGCCGATGCGCCGGGCGTTGCAGGGCGAATCGGGCATCATTATTGGGCCGGACTATCGCGGGAAGAAGGTATTGGCGGCCTATGAGCCGGTCAAAGGCATGAAACTGGGACTCGTGGCGAAAATCGACATGACCGAAATCCGCGAACCGTTCCTCTACGCGGCGTTCATCGCCTTTTTGGTCACTTTGTTGCTGGCGGCAATCGGCACTTCGTTGATCCTGCGCATCGGCAATCCGATGGTCAGGCAATTGCAGATGCACGCCCAGGAATTGGAGGAGGAGATCACCGAACGCAAGCGGGCGGAAAACGATCTGACCTGGGAATTGTCGGTCAACAAATCGTTGGCCGATCTGTCCAAGGCGTTGATCGCGGTGGAAACCGACATCGAGGCCATCGCCCGGATCGTCCTGACCAGCGCCCGTGAGCTGACCGACAGCCGGGACGGCATCGTCACAATGATCGATCCGGAGACCGGGCAAAATTCCTTTCACACCTATACGGTCAGAGAAGCGGACGAGGCAAGCAAGGAGACGGCCCCGCGCCTGGCGCGCCACGGCGATTTTCCCGCCATCTGGATCGATACGCTGAGCACCTACCAGCCGCTGTTTTTCCGCGGGCAACAACCGCGACCGGCGACGCCGGAAAACGAACAATTCGAGCTGAATAGTCCATTTTCCATTCCGGCCATCGCCCGCGGCACCTTGGTCGGACAAATCGCGCTGGCCAATCCCTCGCGCGCGTATGCGGAACGCGATCGGGAGGCGATCAAGCGCCTGGCCAATTTGTACGCCGCCGCCATCATGCGGCATCGCAGCGAACAGAAAATCCGGGAAAACGAAAACGAGCTCAAAAGTCTGGCCTATTACGACATCCTGACCGGATTGCCCAACCGCAAGCTGTTCGAGGAGCACTTGCAGCAAGCCGCCAAACAACTGGAACGACGCGGCGGCATGTTCGCCGTTCTGTTTTTGGATCTGGACAACTTCAAAATCGTCAACGATTCGCTGGGCCACAAGGCCGGCGACGAAATGCTGCGCCAGGTGGCCGACCGTCTGCGTTCGACGATCCGCGCCTCGGATACGATCTCGCGACTGGGCGGCGACGAATTCACCGTGCTGTTGACCAACGTGTTCGAGACCGACAGCGTCATCCGCATCGCCAAGGATATTTTGAAAATCCTGGCGCCGCCGTTCGAGATCGAGGGAGAGAAGCTTTACGTCACGACCAGCATCGGCATCGCCTTCTCGCCCAACGACAGCACGGACATTCAATCGCTGGTCAAGTACGCCGACATGGCCATGTATGACGCCAAGCAAAAGGGCAAGAACAATTATCAGCTCTTTTCGCAACAGCTCTACAACAAAGCCATGGCCCGCGTGCAGATGGGGACGGACATTCACCAGGCGTTGGAGCGGTCGGAGTTCGCGCTGCATTACCAACCGCGCGTGGAGATGAAAACCGGGCGCGTCACTTGCCTGGAGGCGCTGCTGCGCTGGAATCACCCCGAGCACGGACCGCATCCGCCGACGCAGGCCATCAATCTGGCCGAAGAAATGGGGCTGATTTTGCCGCTGGGGCACTGGATCGTGAAGACGGCGTGTCGTCAACTCGACGCGTTCCGGCGCGACGGCTGGACGACGCCAATGGTGTCGGTCAACCTGAGCAGCCGTCAATTCGAGGACCCCGACCTGGAGGAATCGATTCGCCTAAGCCTGCAGGAGTTCGCTCTGCCGGCGAATGCGTTGGAACTGAAAATCGCCGAAGCCACGATCATGAAAGATCCGGAGGCGGGCGAAGCGAAAATCAACCGCCTGCACAAGTTGGGAGTACGCATTTCGTTGGATAATCTCAATACCGGCTATTCGGCCATCGACACACTACGCCGGTTGCCCATCTCGCTGGTGAAAATCAATCGTTCGTTCATCCGCAATATCCCGAACGAGGAAGACGCGCGCATCGTCGAGTTGATCATTCAGATGGCGCATAATCTGAACATTCGCGTGGCGGCCGAGGGCGTGGAAAACAAGGATCAGTTCCTGTTTCTGAAATCGCGCGGCTGCGACGAATACCAGGGCTATTATTTCAGCCAACCCCTGCCCGCCGACGAAATCGCGACCGTGTTGAAGTAAATGTTTCGGCAGTCGCGGTCATCGTTGTCGTTGTCGTCATTTTCCGTCACGGTCATGAAACGTTTGCATGACGCGCGATAAACCAATACTATCCGACTCAATTCACAAAGAGAAACCTTCTTTCGGGCGGAACGAGTTTATTAAGAGGTCACATGAATAAAACGGTTGAACGCAACCTGTTTTTGTTGAGTCTGGGCTCGCTGTTTCTGGAATTGCTGATCATTCGCTGGATTTCCACGGAAATTCGCGTATTCGCCTACTTCAAGAACATGGCCTTAATCGCCTGTTTCCTGGGATTGGGCATCGGCTATGCCACCGCGCGCCGTTACAAGAGCATGTGGATCAGCCTGATCGTTCTGTGGTTGCTGGTTCTGTCGTTGCGTATGCCCTTTGTCCCGCCGGAAAAATTGCCTTTCTCGCACCTGACAACGCTGCTGTCGTTCGACGATTTCTTTTTCTGGGGTTGGATGAAGAGCTCGTTCGAGCTGACCCGGGTAATGCTCGGTCTGGGTCTGCTGTTGCTGATTTTTGGGATAATCGTCGCGTTGTTCATTCCCATCGGGCAGGCCCTGGGGACGATGTTCGATGCGGTGCCGCAACGCATTCGCGCTTACACGATCAACGTGGTGGGCAGCCTGCTGGGCATTTTGCTGTTCACCTTGCTGTCGTTTTTATCGTTGGCCCCGCATTGGTGGTTGCTGGTCGGTGTGCTCTTGCTCACGCCGGCCGTTTTATCCGAGCGCCGGCAATTGCTTTTCACCCTGCTGACCGCCGTTCTTTTGTGCGTAATCGTCGCGCGCCCCGATGCGCCGAATACCGTCAGGTTGCAGGCGGGCGATCAACAAGCCACGGCTCATTCGCCCGCCCAGGTTCGTTGGAGCCCGTACCAAAAGCTCGTGTACCGGCAATATCAATTGGCTTCGCAAAGCACCGCCGATCCGCTGACGTTTTCGGTGATCAACGTCAACAACACGTTCTATCAGTTCATTTTCGACCTCTCGCCGGATTATGTCGAAAAGCACCGGGCGATGTTTCCGCAGGACCCGGTCATGCTGCGCTATAATTATTACGATATTCCATACCGTTTCGTCGCCAATCCCCGGGAGATATTGATCGTCGGCGCCGGCACGGGCAATGACGTCGCCGGGGCCTTGCGCAACACCGATGCACACATCACCGCGGTGGAGATCGATCCGGGAATTTACCAGTTCGGACGCGACCAACACCCGGAAAAACCCTACGACTCGCCGCGCGTTACGGCGGTGATCGACGATGCCCGGGCCTTTTTCAAAAAGACAACCGGGCGTTACGATTTGATCATCTACGGCCTGCTGGATTCGCACACGCTCTCGTCGAATTTCTCCAACGTCAGCCTGGACAACTACGTGTATACGAAAGAGAGCTTCGCCGAAGCCCGCCGGCTGCTCAAACCGGGTGGGCTGGTGGTGATGGCTTTCGGATTCACCCGGCCCTGGATCGGGCAGCGCATCGCGCAGAGCATGCACACAGCCTTCGACGATTGGCCGCTGTCGTTTTTGTGCTTCAATCCATTTTATCAAGGCACCGGCGGCGTGGTGTTTGTCGCCGGCGATTTGGCGACCCTGGTGGGGGCGCTACAGAACGACGAACAACTTCGCCGGTACGTCGCCGCGCGGAAAAACGATTTCCGCAGCGATCTGGAGCCGACTTCGGACGATTGGCCTTACCTCTGGCTGCGCGCGCGGAAAATACCGACACTCCATCTGCTCGTCACCTTTTCCCTGTTGTTGCTCACGGTGCTCGGCGGTTTGCTGGCCTGGCGCGACCGGCGGCGGATGGACGGCGAGTTTTTCTTCCTCGGAGCGGCGTTTTTGCTGTTCGAGGTGCACCTGATCAGCAAGCTGATGTTGCTGTTCGGGACGACCTGGGTGGTCAACACCTTCGTCATCGCCGGCGTTCACGTGATGATTCTCGCGGCGAACGCCTGGGTGATTAAAGTGCGCATCCGCAGTCTGACGCCCTATTATGTGGCCTTGTTCGTTTCCCTGCTGGCGGTGTATGCGGTGCCTTTGGATACGCTGCTGTTCGGCAACCAATTGGCGCGCGGCGTGACGTCCGGCGTGTTGCTGACCATTCCGCTGATGTTCGCGGGCATCATTTTCGCCACCAACTTCGCCCGCGCCGACAGTGCGGCCGATGCCTTGGGCTCGAATTTGCTGGGCGCAATTTTCGGCGGCTTGTTGGAAGGATTATCGTTCGTTACGGGCATTCGCATGCTGGCGTTGTTGGCGGTGGCTTTGTACCTGGCGGCTTATTTGTTCAATCGCCGCCGAGCGTAACCGCCCTTCTGCGAATGGCTGTGTCTAGGCGCGTTGTGCAGAAATTTTCTCAGCACCCGCAGCCATCATCATCATCATCATCATCATTATCGTCGTCGTCATCCGACGCCGAATCATCATCGTCAGCAGTATCGTCATCGGGTGTATCATCGTCGTCAGGCGTTGCGTCATCGTCGTCGGTATCGTCATCAACCGTGTCGTCGTCGACGGTGTCGTCGTCAATGGTGTCGTCGTCGACGGTATCGTCGTCGCCGCCGTTGCCGGCATACTTGACGACGGCGAAATCGACCGTGACGTCGGGTGAAACGCCGCCGACCAACACCGCGCCGTTGGGCAGAACAACGCCACCGGTCGCTTCGTCCGTGCGATTGCCCGGCCCATTGTAGCGCGCGCTCCACACCAGATCTCCGTCGGCGGTATAGCGCAGGGTGAGGAAATCCTCTTCGGTCAGCAGACTGTCGGAGGTGGCGACCACGGTGATCAAGCCGTCATCGTGGATCAAGGCGACCTCACCGCAATCGTCGCCGCGAATCATCGGCCCGGCGAAGCGGTCGGTCCACAGTTGGTTGCCGCTCATGTCGAAAGCGATCGTGCGCACGTCGCGATCGTTGGTGCTGACTTCCGAGCATCCGGTTACGACGACCAGATCGTCGCCGAGCGCGAGCGAGACGCCGTCGTCGTAGGTGTCCGGGTCGCCGTCGAAGGTGCGCACCCAGGCACGCGTGCCGTCGGCTTCGTAACACAACACGCAGATGTCGTTGGTGCCCTCGGCGGTCAGTTCACTGCCGACGATATAGGCGCGGCCCGCGTCGTCCAACGCCACTTGGACCCCGATTTCATAAGAATAGCCGAGCGGATCGTATTTGTCGCTCCAGCGCAACGTGCCGTTGGATTCGTACTGCAGCGCGATCAGATCGAAGGACGCGTCGCGCGCGGTGCCGGTGACCGTGGCCACACCGGCTCCCGTTACGGCGATGTCCGCGGCCACGTCGTTCCAACCGCCCGCGCCCGCATAGCGCTGCACCCAATCGATCTCGCCCGCGGGGGTCAGGCGCATGGTGACGATATCGTCGGAGAGGTCCGGCCCGTCGGATTCGATCGCCACATAGATGTAGCCGGCATCGTCCACCGCAATGGCCTTGCCGTCGTCAATGCCGCCGCCATCCCAGGTGGTCAACCAGTTTTGCGTGCCGTCGGGCGCATACTGGGCGAGCAGCGCGGCCCGGTCTTTTTCGGTGGTCGTGAAACCGACGATGGTGACCGTGCCGTCGGCGGCGACGTGCAGGTCGCGCGCATCGTCCCAGCCGACGCCGCCGCTGTAGTACTGCGTCCAGAGGAACTCGCCGGCGGCGGAGAATTTCACCAGGCGCACGTCGTCATCGCCGGTGGGGCCATAGGAGTATCCGGCGACGTAGACGTTGCCGGACGCGTCGGCGGCCATAGCCAGCGCGATGTCGTTGATCGTGCCGCCGCCGTCGAAGCGCGCCACCCAATCCACCTCCTGCGCCCACAGGGGAACCGCTAAGGTCAGGATAATCAGCAACGCCGCCGGCACGGTAATGATCGAAAAGCGCATCCGCTCGCCTCCGCGATAATTGGTTGCCCCTAGTAGCACGCGGGTTTAATAACGGTCAAGCAGAAACGGGAGCGATCGGACAAGTGGTAATATAATTGGATGATTCACACAAATTCATCTCGCCAATGCAAAACATATAATTCTCGTATCCTCTTCTGGCGGCTTTTATATTATTCGGTAATTCCGTTACAACATTTACGATGCGTAATATAGCCATTCTATTCATTTCTTTTTGTTATATTTGTAACCATTGATTATCACTGAGCATTTTCAATTTGTATCAATTTGGCATAGTCCCTGCGTACTACTGCTCGTGCTTTCGTACGGAAACGAATCAAAGGAGTGGGTGGATGAAGTTCCGTATCAATCATAAAAATGAAAACGGCTTTTCCTTGGTCGAATTGATAATCGTGGTGGCCGTCATCGGCATCCTGGCCGCGATCGCCCTGCCCCGTTTCGGCGGCACGCGGGATAAGGCCAAGATCACCGACGCGCTCAACACGGTCCGCGATCTGCAGACGTTGACGATCGCTTTTTACAGCGAAAACGAAGTGGTGCCGACGCTGGAGCAACTCGACAAGATGTACTCGCGCAACGGCCATAACTCGATCGTCGGCCGCTACCAGATTTTCCCGGCGGAAAACACGACCACGCTCAAGTCGTCGGCCGGTCCGATGGCGTTGGAATACGTCATCTGCAGCACGACCGACCTGGGCAATGTGGCGTACGTTTATTCGCTGGACGACAAGCATCCGAAGACGGCGGACAAAGGCACCGATCCGCTGGGCGGTCTGTGCGGTCCTTCGAGCAGCGGAACTCCGAACACGCCGCCGGCGACGCCCCCGACCACGCCGGACGATCCGACGCCGGACACTCCCAGCACGGGTGGCGACGATCCGGGCACCGGCCCGACCACGCCCGATCCGACCGAGCCGACCGGTGGCGATACGCCTGAAGAACCGACCACCTCGGGCGACGAGCCGGAAGATCCCGGCAACGTCTGCGACATCGACGCCGCCTGCCCCTGCGACGAATTCCGCAGCCACGGACAGTACGTCAGTTGCGTGGAACACGCCGCGAACCAGTGCGCGAAAGACGGCAAGATCAGTCACAACGAAAAACAGAAGTACGTGAAGCAAGCCACACAAGCCGATTGCGGCGACCAATAGTCCGACGAACAACCGCCAGGCGCTCTCGGTGACGGCCGAGGGCGTTTTGGTTTAATAGTGTCGTAATTTCAACGGTACTTCCACAGATCACACCAATAACCATCTTTCATCCATAGCATATCATTTTAGAATCAATATCTTATTAGCGAAAAACGTTCGTCACTGACTTCTTCTTTGTGATACAAAGCATGTAGTGCTGTCCATCGAGTGAATTACCACCAATCTAATAGCAGGCCAACCGTCAACCACTTTCTTTGAAAAGGAGTAGGAAATGGTTAACACAAGCCTCCCCAAACGGATGGTCCGCACCCGTGTCATTGTGCTGTCCTTATTGTTGACTTTGGCTTGCTTTGCCGGGACAACGCCGGCGATTGCCGATGAGGTCGATTACGTTGACTGCACCGGCTACGAGCCCGATCCTTCCAAAAAGGACACCGCCTTATCCGGAGGAGAAGAAGGATTATTCATCGGTGCAGTTACTCAAACACAGGAATATTATACGGATGGTCCACCCTATCCCAGCGAGTACAGAATGATGGTTTGGGACATGCAAACACAGACGGGCCCCTTTACGATCACCGACTCTCATTCGAATCCGGCTGGGACTCCCCAACACGGCGATTTGGACGACGGTTACGCCAATCCTCCGGCCATCGACGCCGATCCTTGGATGGGCGTTCGAGACGACCGTATCATCATTGACAATTCGACCGATTACCCGTGGCGAGCAACGGTTAGGATCGGCGGGCCGTATGGTGCGTGCACGGGCGTTCTGATCGACAAATTTCATGTACTGACGGGCGCCCACTGTGTGTACAAAAACAATACATGGGCGACATATTTAACTATGTCACATGGGGACAACGATTATGTGGACTACCTGGGGTCAACCTCGGCGACAATCATTCGGATTCCCCGGGGTTGGCAAACCTATCCCGGCGATGCCTCATACGATATCGCCGTGGTGACCCTCAACCGATCGGTAGGGCAATACGTCGGTCATCTGGCAGTGAAATATTATCCGGAAGAAGACCTCCCGGACCTCAACGTGCATCATACGGGTTATCCCGGACGATACCTCACCTACAATTGGGCAAGCGGAGGGGTGCTGGCCGGCATCGGCGAATTTCATGATTGCCTGGATTCCGAGGAAGGGCACAGCGGTGGGCCGATTTGGGTGCAGGAAGGCCTGCAAGGTGATCGCTACGTGATGGCCACAATCTCGGGCGGCACCATGAGCTATTCATATACCCGAATGAGCTACCTCAACGATGCCGCCTTCAATTTTGTAGCCCATGTCATGCATCTGGACCCTGTACCGCCCGCTCGTCCCGATGTTGCGATCGCTTCAGCTCCGGCCAGCACGTATTCGCCGACCAAGGTTTCGGCCGGCTATTCCACAATAACGGTCAAGGTCAACGTCAATAACTACGGCGATACGGTCGCTCTCAATCCCAAGCTGACGATAACTCTGAAATCAGACTCGACGACTCCGCATATCCACTACCTGCAATTGGAACTTCCAATCGAGGACATCGAGCCTTACGAATGGAGACAGGAAGTCCTGCAACTGCCCATTCCCGAATCGGTGGAAATCGGCAAATATTATGTAAGGGCCAAAGTGAAAATCGATTCAGCCTATGGGGACCTATTGGTCAATAACGATCAAAAGACCATTTCCGATGTGCTCCTCGAAGTGACCGACGAACTCCGCTCGATTTCCGGGGTAATCCTCGATGAAGACGGTATTGGCATCCCAGGGGTTAATGTGCAAGCGGTTCCGGGTCCTTTCGGCGCCACAACAAATCTTTACGGCGAATATACACTTGGGGTGCCGTATGATTGGTCGGGAAGCGTTGAACCTGACTATGCGGATCTCGAACCCGAGAGTCGCACCTACTTGAATGTCGTCATCAATCGCGTCGATCAGAATTATACCGAAGACAGCGGCGGAATCTGCGGCGACAAAGACACCGCGGTGCAATACGTGGCGATGTTGAGCCTGATTTGTATGGGTTTGGTATTGGTCCGACGCCGCCACCAATAAGTGGCCTTGGATGTCGACCGGCGGAGTCTTCGTTACTCCAGCAAATCCGCCCACAGCGGATCTTCATTCACGATCTGGCCCAGCCAGGCGAACAACGAGGTGCCGCCGATTTGATAATCCGGCCCCTCTTCCAGGAAGAAATCGTGCCCGGGCCAGTGATCGCACCATTCCAGCTCGTAGCTGGTATGGGTGGTTCCATCGATGAAAAAGCGGTTGAAGCGATCCGGATGAAGCCGCTTTAGTTCGTCGGTGATGGTAAACAATTCGGAGCGGAACACCTGCGGATCCATCCCGATGAACACGCGGGTGATCAGCGCATCGTAATAGGAAGTGAACATGCCGATGCGAACCTGGGGATCGGCACGCATGTACGAGTCGTAGATGTAGGTCAACGACGTGTCGGTGCACAGCGTGCATTCTGCGGGGATCGTCAGGTTCCAAGCCTCTTTGATATTCTCGAACGTCTCGAGGTCGTACGGATCCCAGAAGCCGGTCCCCGAATCGTTGAAGACATAGGTGTCCGTGTCCATGTATTGGGATTTGACCACGAGCCAACCGTACAGGGTGCCGTATCCACCGGCGCTGGAACCGGCGACGAGCACCTTTTCGGGATTGGGGAACATCTTTTTCGCCAGCGCCACCGAAGCGGCCAGATGGCGCAGGCCGTGGTGATAGCGCATTTTCCCGTTGTATTCGATTTCGTTGTCCCCGCAATGCAGGCTGCAATCACGGTAAGGTACATAGACGAAATTCCAGTCGCGCACCGGGTTGGCTTCGTCGCGGGTTTTGATGCCGATGTTGAAGACGGAATCGACCTGGAAGCAGTAACCGCCTTCGGGCCAGGCCGCGCCGCCGCCTTCCAAAAAGATCATCAGGTTGTTCGACGTTCCCGGCGAGACGGCCACGTGCACCTGCCGGCCGTTGAAGCTTTTGACATCCGCTTTGTCGAAATAATACTTCGTGTAGCCGTTGTGGCTGGGCACTTCGCGAACCGGCTCGATGTCCATGTACTGCAGAAAATCGAGCTGGTCGATCAAATCATCCAACGAGGGAACGTCATCGTCATCATCAACGGAATCATCGTCGTCATCGTCATCGATGCCGTCCGGTGTGGCGTCGTCATCGGCCGGCGCGCCATCGTCGTCATCGGCTTCATCGTTTTCGTCATCGCTGCCGCAGGAGCCCAAAAACAACGCGCAAATAATTAATATGAAAATAAACAACGGCCCGGCTTTCATGGCATCCTCCCATCAAACGACACCTGAAAAATACAACGGCCTATAATCAGATGGATAATAACTCGTAATTTTAATATCCTTCAAGATCAAAACGAAAAATTCAACCGGCCTTAGCCATTTCGCGCAAGTTTTTAATATCTTTCAGTGGAGGCGCGCCGAACAGGCGGCTGTATTCCCGGCTGAATTGAGAGGGGCTTTCGTACCCTACCTCGAAGGCGGCCGTGGCAGCGTCCTTGTCTTCAGTGAGCATCAACCGCCGGGCTTCCTGCAGGCGAAGGTTTTTTTGATACTGCAATGGGCTCATGGCGGTCATTGAGCGAAAATGGGAATGAAACGTTGATTTGCTCATGTTGGCCTGCCTGGCAATGTCGTCCATCCGGAGCGGTTTTTGGAAGTTGCTCTTCATCCACGTGATTGCCTGGGCGATCTGCTGACTCTGGCTTCCCATCACGGCGATTTGACGCAGCCGCGCACCCTGGTCGCCGGTAAGCAGCCGGTAGGTAATCTCCCTCCGGATCGTCGGCGCCAGAATCGGGATGTCCTTTTCGTCATCAAGCAGAGCGACCAGTCGATGGAATGCATCGAGCAACGGCCCGGTAACTACTCCTATGGTCATGCCAAGGCTCGATTGCTTCGTTTGCGGCGCCGGCAACTTACTGTCCACCATCATTTGCGAGACTTCATGGAGGTCCAACGTCAGCACGAGGCCGAGATAAGGTTTTTCCTCACTCGCTTCCGCAATTTGCCAGACTGTCGGTAAATGGACAGAAGTCAAAAGGTAGTTTCGCGTATTGTAAACAAAGGTGTCTTTTCCTAATGACACCCGCTTTGCCCCCTGCGCAACCAGGCAGATACTCGGTACGTACATACCGCTTACCATTTCGGTCGGCTTATGACTTTCAAATAAACCCAAGCCCGGAATGGCGGTTTCAGGTTTTTCGCCGCCCTCGGTCCATCGGGCAATGCTTTTTCTCAAAAATTCCAGCGATGTAGCCATTTTCCATTCTCCTTCGAGCGAAAATCCTTTGTTTTTCAAGGGCTACCAATACCCTTTCTTGTTTAAAAATATCACGCTCACAAATCAAAAGGCAAGGTTTTTTCAAATTTTTGGAGAATTAGGCAAGAATGCCAAAGGATCATTCTACCAGGTTTCGGGGCATCGGTCTTATAGTTTACTCGTGAGCGGATACGAGCCTTTGACTTGAAAACAAGGAGTTCAACATGAACGGAACATCAATTTTCACCGGCGTTTTCCGGATTCTCGCATTGGTCGCCCTGGGCGGGCTTTTTGCCGTGGTCGGCACGGCCTTCGCGGATGACGACCCGGTATGGGATAAGACTTTCCCGAAAAGCGACAAAGTGATTTACGAGAAGGTGACCTATAAAACCAGGTACGGCATCACCGTGGCCGCGGATATGTACCTGCCCAAGGACATCGATAAGTCCCAAAAATATCCGGCCATCGTTGTGGGCACGCCCTACGGCGGCGTCAAGGAACAGGGAGCGGGCATCTACGCACAGACGATGGCGGAGCGCGGCTTTGTGACCATTGCCTTTGACGAATCCTACAACGGTGAGAGCGGCGGCGAACCCAGACGCGTTTCGTCTCCGGATATCTTCGTTGAAGATTTCAGCGCCGGAGTGGACTTTTTGGGAACGCGCCCCTTTGTGGACAGAAATCGCATCGGCGTCATCGGCATCTGCGGCAGTGGCGCATTTTCCCTGACTGCCGCTCAGGTGGACCACCGCATCAAAGCCGTCGCCACAGTCAGCATGTACGACATGAGCCGGGTAAAGGCGCAGGGTTGGATGGACAGCATGACGCCGGAGCAGCATAACGAGCACCTGAACAACCTGGCCGAGCAACGTTGGAAAGATGTCGATGCCGGTGTCCCGAAATTGACGCCGTCGTTCCCCAACAAACCGGCCGAAGCCATTCCCGAGGGGCTGGACCCGATAACCAGTGAGTTCTTCGAATATTACGCGATGAAACGGGGCTTTCATCCGCGATCGATCGCGGCCTTCACCATCACCAGCGACATGTCGTTCATGAACTTCCCTCTGCTGCATCACATCGAAACCATTTCACCGCGACCGATTCTGTTCATCATCGGCGAAAATGCCCATTCCCGCTATTTCACGGAAGATGCATACAAATTGGCGGCCGAGCCGAAGGAGCTTTACATTGTCCCGGGGGCGAGACACATCGATCTGTACGACAGGACCGACATGATTCCTTTTGACAAACTCGAATCCTTCTTCAAAGAGCATCTGAAATAAAAGGAGGGAAAAAACATGAAGAAAGGAATCCTCATCATCGCAAGTTTCCTACTTGCATCATTGGCAATCATTTCATGTAACCAAGGAGTGAACACCATGACCGACAGTTCAGTTTTCCCCAAAGGGATGCAGGGTCCCAAAGAGATTTTCACCAACACCACCTGGGTGAATATGCTTCACACCGATGAACAAGGCGTGTTTGACACTCAAGTGTACGACGTGCGCTTTGAACCTGCGGCACGGACTTTCTGGCATTCTCATCCGGGCGGGCAAATTCTGCTCGTCACCAGCGGGACAGGGTATTACCAGGAAAAAGGAAAGCCGGCGCAACTGTTGAAGCCGGGTGATGTCGTCGCCATTCCCCCCGATGTTGTCCATTGGCATGGCGCGGCGCCGCAAAGCGAGTTCGTTCATCTCGGCATGAGCACCAACGTGCATTTAGGCCCGGCCCAGTGGTTCGGCCCTGTCACCGACGAAGAGTACGGCGAAGCGACTGCAAAGTGATACTTTGGTAAGTAGGAGGAAACAATGAGCAACTCAATCAAGAACAAGGTCGTGATTATCGCCGGCGCCAGCAGCGGCATCGGTGAGGCGACGACTCGTCGTTTGGCCAACGATGGGGCCAAACTCATCATCGGCGCACGCCGCGAAGAACGGCTAAAGCAGTTGGCCGAATCTCTGCCCGACGCGGATATCGTCTACCGCGTCACGGACGTGACCAAACCCGAAGACATGGAAGCCCTCGCGCAGTTGGCTTTGGACAAGTACGGCCGCATCGACGCCATCTTCAACAACGCCGGCGTCATGCCCACGGCGAATTTGAGCGAAATCCATCGCGACGAGTGGAAGCTGATGCTCGACATCAACATCATGGGCGTCCTCAACGGCATCGCCGCCGTTCTGCCCACCATGAAAAAGCAGATGTCCGGCCACATCATTGCCACCGACTCCGTCGCCGGGCATGTCGTATATCCCGGCTCGGCCGTATACTGCGGCACGAAGTTCGCCGTTCGCGCGATCATGGAAGGGCTTCGCCAGGAAGAACGGGAAAGCAACATCCGCTCGACCATCATCTCTCCGGGACTGGTGAACACGGAACTTTACAAAACGATCAGCGACAAGAAGTTCGGTGAATCCCTCAAGACCGCGTCGGAAATCCCGGGGGTGGGACTGACCGCCGACGACATCGCCGAAGCGGTCGCGTATGCGGTGGGAACACCGGATACGGTCGCGGTCAGCGAGATCATCATTCGCCCGACCAAGCAGGTCGTATAGGCGCAAAGCGGCCGGAAAAGACCAATGGCGAACCGTAACGGAAGAAATAGTGGGCCAATTGAGGTAAGACGTTATAAGGAGGCAACTGTGAAGCGCATTTTACCACTCTTCGTTGCCGGACTTGTAATTTGCGCGCTCATCGTTCACTCAAATGCTTCGGAGGACCAAACGACCATGAAAATAAGCGTAAAGGCCAACGGCAATACCACGGTTTTTCAACTCAACAATAGTCCGGCAGCGAAGGATTTGGTCGCCCAGTTGCCCCTGGAAATCACCGTGGAGGATTACGGCGATAACGAAAAAATCTTCTACCCACCGAGGAAATTGAATACCGCCGATACCCCGTTGGCCAAGAACGTCGATGCGGGAACGCTTGCCTACTATGCCCCCTGGGGAGACGTGGTGATGTTCTACAAAGGATTCAAACCGGCTCCGGGGCTGTATGAATTGGGAAACGCCATATCGGGTGAAGAGCATATTCGAGGGATGTCCGGCAAGTTGCAGATCGAGAAAGAAAGCCTCTCTTAGATGTTAACATCCCGGCGTAGCGCAAAGCCTACGCACCGGAAATTTCGTCTAATGAAAGCGTCGCGAAAAACCATTTTTTTTAATGGCGGAAATAGTACAATTATTAACATCGATATGCTGAAAAAGAGTTATTGAGAGCATCGCCTGAAGTGCCGGTTTCCGAGTTTGAAATTAAAACTACCGACCGATTCTCATCACCTGGGAGGGAAAGATGAAACGACTTCTTACCTTGATCCTTTTTGGACTGCTGGGTCTCAGCTTATTGGTGTTTGTAGCCTGCCCTCCGGACGATGATGATGACTCGGGCGACAATGATGACGATTCCGGCGACGATGACGACGACAATGACGATAATGACAGCGCCGCAGGCTGTAACACATGGACCGATTCTTCCTCCGGCCTGATGTGGGAAAACGGCGAAGAGTTCTTTGGCACTTGGAACGATGCCATCGAATATTGTTTTGAACTCAGTTGCGGAGGCTATGACGATTGGCGCATGCCGACGATCGACGAACTGCGTAGCCTGATAGTCGGCTGTGCGGCCACCGAAACAGGCGGTTCCTGCGAGGTGACGGATCCCGGTTGCACGGAATATGGCTGTCGCAACCTGGATTGCGCCGGGTGTAAAGAAAACGAAGGCCCCGCGCTGGACGGTTATTACTTACCGGACGACCTCGACGGCGATTATTACGTCTATTGGTCGGCCACGGAAATCTCGGATGAGGAAGAGTTCGCGTGGTTGGTCAGTTACAAGTTCGCCGCGGTTACCAGCGGCTTCATGAGCAGCGACTACTCTGCGCGCTGCGTGCGCGGTTCTCAATTGTGATCGCTTGAAATCGTCAACGGCGCACACGCAACCGCTTAACAATCTTTCCCATGTTTATAAAATTGGTGCTCTTTTCTTTTTCCTATCCGAGAGGCATAATCCTAACATAAGGGTTATGATTATTTTATTCATTGTGGGTATTTGCTACATTTTAAACTGAAAAATTATTCCAACTGAGGAGTGAGAAAAAATGTTCAACGTACTAATCGTGGACGATGAATTTAACATTCGACAAACATTCAGTGAATTCGTAAATGATCTTGGACACAGAACTCAAACAGCGAAAGATGGAACAGAAGCGCTGAAACTCATTCAAACTGAAAGCACTTTTGCAGTCATTGTTTCCGACATGAGAATGCCAAGAATGAATGGAATCGAATTATTGTCTCAAGTACGGGCAATCAGCCCAACCACAGTGCGGATAATGCTGACCGGCCATGCCGACCTTGACACATCAATCGAAGCAGTCAACGAGGGCAACATCTTTCGCTTTTTAACCAAGCCATGTTCCAAAAAGTACTTTTTACAGGCCGTAAAAGATGGTTTGGAACAACATAAATTAATCACGGCAGAAAAGGTGTTGTTGGAAAAAACTTTAAGCGGAAGCGTAAAAATGCTGACCGACGTACTCAGTATGGCCGATCCGGATATTTTCGGTTTTGCCATGAAGTTACGCAAAGAAGCAGGACGCATTGCCGTGGCCATCAAAGAACAAAATACCTGGCAAATTGAACTGGCCGCAATGCTTTCACAGATCGGTTATGTAACCCTGCCAAAAGAACTGCGGGAAAAAGCCTACACCGGACAGAGTTTGAGTCCTCCGGAAAGACAGATGGTGGGACAAGTTCCTGAAATCGGATACAAACTGATCTCTCATATTCCACGACTTGAACCGGTCGCCGATATCGTTCGCTATCAACGGAAAAATGTGGACGGCTCCGGCCCTCCAAATAGTGTCGAAGGTAAAAAGGAAATTCCTATCGGCTCACGCATTTTACGTGTATTGACTGATTTTGCGGTATTCTGCACCACGAATAAAACATATAAACAGGCGGTCGATCAGTTACATGAAAACAAAAACAATTATGATATAAATGTGTTGCAGGCTGTCATCAACGAACAAATCTTTTTTCAACCCTTGTTTGATGATGAACAAACAAGAAACACGATTTCAGTGAACGTTCTAAAACTCCGCGTCGGCGACATATTGGCGACCGATCTAATGACCAACGACAAAAAATTATTATTGACAAAAGGAAGCGAAATCACCGAAGTGGTTCTGGAAAGAACGATCAATTACGCCAAGTTATTGCGCTTAAACGGCGTTGTCCGGATTTGGAGATAATCCGCCAAGGTGTAGTAATAGATTTAGAAAGTAAAACCCTTGTTGTAAAACAAGCGGTGGCATGATTCTGCAACATTTGGATCATAGAATCGGTCTTTGTTCTTCGCGATTTCATCCAATGCCCTGCCGATTCCCAAGGCCGGTCGATACGGTCGATGATGCGCCATGGCTTCAACGACATCCGCTACAGCCAGGATTCTTGCCTCAAGACATATCTCTTCCCCAACCAGACCCTGCGGATAGCCTGAGCCGTCCATTCGCTCATGGTGTTGCAGAATGGTCTCGGCAATAGGCCAAGGAAAGTCAATTGAATTCAAAATATCATAACCAACTTTTGTGTGCTTCTTTATCAGCGCCATCTCTTCTTCGGTAAGTTTGCCCGGCTTCGTCAGAATCTCGGCAGGAACCGCGATTTTGCCGATGTCATGGACAACGCCGGCCATGAATGTGCCTTCGATCAGTTTGGCGGACAATTCCATTTCTTCAGCTAATTTTTTAGCCAATTGGCCGACCCGCATTTGGTGACCGGCCGTGTAAGGATCTCTCTTTTCGATGGTCAACGTCATGGCTTGGATTATTCCGGTGAGAGCCTTATGCAATTTTTCGTTTGTGGCGTCCAACTCTGCAGTTCGCTCCTGAACAAGTCTCTCCAGGTGCTGCCGATAGTATTCGTTTTCTTCCTCCACCCGTTTTTTCTCGTCCAAAAGCTCCTTGGCCCGCGACGCTTTTATCACCAGCTCCCGTATTTTTTTGCCTTCCAGTGGTTTACTCATATAGTCGAACGCCCCTGCCCGCACCGCTTGTGAGGCAGTTTCGACAGTCGGCTCCCCAGTAATCATAATGACCTGCGTATGGGGGGATAATTCTTTGATTTCTTTTAACAATTCCACCCCAGATTTTCTGGGCATAATGATATCGGTAATCACCACATCAAAATGGTTTTCGTTCAATAACTGAATGGCAGCGTTGGCGTCGCCAGCCAGAACCACCTTATGCTCATCCGCTTCCAGGAATTCGCGAAATGCTTCGCGAATGTTCACCTCATCATCAACTATGAGTACTTTGGCCATGAGCTTCACCCTTCAATATGATTATTTGTCCATCCATTATCGACGCGAAGGAAAATATTAAAACGAGTATATTCTCCATCCTTGCTGTCTACCGTTATTTCCCCCCTATGTTCGGTAATGATGCCATGACTGACCGACAATCCCAAACCTGTACCGGAATCGCGCGATTTGGTAGTGAAGAACGGATCAAAGATGCGGTTCACTATTTCAGGTTTGATTCCGTTGCCATGATCTTCCACGGTCACCCGAACCCACGACTCTCCCTCCCGTGTGATAGCGTCTGCGGCGATTCGTAGTATTTTGTCATCATTGTAATCGTGGTATTTTTCATTCAAAGCATCACGTGCGTTGGTAATCAGATTCATAATTACCTGTTGAATTTGTTGACTTCTGCATTTTATTGTAGGCATTTCCTCGGGTAATTCCTTCTCCACAATTATCTGATCCTTACGAAGGACGGCTCCAATCAGGGAAAGCGAACTTTCGATGATATCAGAGATATGTGCGGGGCTATGGTGCTCCTTTTCCTGACGGGCGAAAGCCAACAGATTTCGTACGATGCCGGCGACGCGTTTGCTTTCATCGATAATTTTATCGGCATAGCCGGGTATCTTCTCGGTATTGGTTTGGAATTTTTCTTTGATCAATTCGGCGAAATTCAATATTCCAGTCAAGGGATTGTTGATTTCATGAGCTACGCCTGAAGCCAGCGTGCCGATCGACTCCAGTTTTTGTTGGTGACGAAGTTGATTCTCAAGAGTGGTTCTTTCCTCTTCCGCGCGTATACGGTCGGTGATGTCCTGATTCACTCCATAAGTCCTGACCGTCTTTCCATTTTCATCCTTGGCGACGAAAAATCGAACGGAGATGTGGCCGACGCTCCCGTCTTCGAAAAGCATTCGATGTTCGAATTGCCGAGAGAAGTTGAGGTTCTCCGCTTCGATGGCCTTACGGACTTCCTCACTGACCATGTCCCGATCATCCGGGTGAACGAACCGGCCGGCATACTCGGCCGAGGACATTGTATAACCGCCGACGCGATCGGCCGTCGTGCGAAATATCTTGTAGAAATAGTCGTTGAACGTGAACAAATCATTGGCGACTTCGTATTCCCAAGGTCCAAGACGAGCCATTTCCACTGCGGTAGCCAACTGCCCTTCGCTTTTTTCAAGAGCACTCTCGGCCGCTTTTCGCTCGGTGATATCCAAAACGACGCCTTGGTAGTGGGTTATTATTCCATCTTTGTTCCTTAAAATAGTTGTCCGGTCGTCCACCCACCTGACATCCCCGTCTTTGGTGATGATTCGATAAGGTTTATGAACGAAGTTCTCTGTACCGTCTTTTTTGGAGTAATCGTCGACTTCCTTGCCGACTCGATCCAGGTCATCCGGATAAATGATTTTACCGTATGATACTTCACCATTGATAAACTCTTCAGCCGAATAACCGAACAGCTCAACGACATTGTCCGAAACGTATTCGACGGGCCAGCCTTCATCGTTCTTCCAGAGGAAGGCGACGGCGGGACTCAAATTGATGATCTTATGCGACTGACGTAACGCTTCGTCGGTCCGCTTCCGATCCGTGATGTCCAAGACATGTGTGATGAGAAAAAGCGGTTCGCCCGCTCGGTTGCGCATCAACGCCATGTTGACGTCCGCCCAGATGACTTGCTTATCCTTTCGGACAAGGCGTTCCTCCATTCTGCATTTCAGGCGCTCACCGGCCAGCAGGCATCGAATGTGCTCGTTATTTTCGGATAAATCGTCAGGGTGAACGATATCATCGAGGCATAGGTTTTCCAGTTCTTCGCGGGGATACTCAAGGAGATCGGCAAGCGCTCGATTGACCAATTTCATGCACCTGTCAGGATCGATCAACGTTTTGCCGATGCTGGCCATTTCAAAGGACTGCCGGAAAAGAGCGTTCAACTCGTGACGTTTTTTCTCCGTTTTGATACCATGCAAGGCGAAGGCGATATCACCGGTTATTTCATCAAATAAGGATATTTCTTCTGCGTCTTCAATATATTCCGGAGGCAATGTAACCGAAATGAAACCATAGGATTGGTCTTTGTGGACCAATTCCGAGATCAACACTCCCTTTGTGGAATAAAACTCCTTCAAGGGGCATGTGCTGCATCCCTCGGAAAAATTCCGGGCGGCGATAACGCGTTTTTTCTCCCTCGCCAGCCGGCAGCAATGCGGAAGATTATGATTCCGAAATACCTCAACAAAATCGGAGAAAACACTTTCGACAAAACCTTTATGAGCCTCGATTATGTCGTCCTGATCTTCATCGGTGAGAATGATCCATGCCCCTTCCATCCCACGCGATCCGACCAACAAATCGCAGGATTTCTGGATCAGTGCATGTACATTTTTTTCCTTGACGATCAGTTGATTGACGTCCCGAATGGCGCGAAGGACCTCGCTGATATGGGAAAGTCTTTTCGTGCGGTGAGCCACCAGTTCTTCAAGATGTTTTCTGTGTTTGTTGAGTTCCAGAAATATCTTTACTTTACTCAGAAGAACATCCGGTGCGTAAGGTTTCATAATGTAATCAACGCCACCGGCTTCATACCCCATAAACATGTGTTTTTCGTCATAATAGGATGCCGTGAGGAAAACAATCGGCATTACTTGTGTTTTCGCGTCACCTCGGAGGAGTTCAGCCAGTTCGTATCCATCCATCTCGGGCATCATCACATCAAGGAGCGCAACGGCAAAGTCATGCTTCAATGCCAAAGAAAGAGCTTCATTTCCACTGGTCGCTCGAAATATTTCCACGTCAAGATTGGAAAGAACTTCTTCCAATACGATCAGGTTTTCAATCCGATCATCCACGATCAGTATCTTCTGACGTTGCTTCATTGCTCTCTCCCTTCAACAACAGGCTTCGTTTTCTGTATTCTCGGAGCAACATCGCTGCATTCGCATAGAAATTCACCAATCTCTTGCAGTGAAAGAACGTTGGTGATCCCAGCCATATTGATTGCGTATTGCGGCATACTCGGACTCTCCGCGGTCGTCGGATCCTGGGCGACCATTGTCCCGCCAAACTCCTTCACCATTTTCATTCCTTTAGCGCCATCAGCGTTGGCGCCGGTCAGGATCACGGCAATCAGCTTGTTTTTCCACAAGTGGGCGGCGCTTTCGAATAGAACGTCAATGGACGGCCGGGACCAGCCCACTTTCGGGTCAATCGAAAGGGCGATGGTGCCGTCGCTTTCCGCCAACATATGATAATTCGCCGGCGCAACGTAGATGCAGCCCGATTTGATTTGTTCCTTGTCGCAAGGTTCGATAACCGGTATGGGTGTAATTTCCCCAAGGTGATAGGAAAAGCGTCCGTTGTCCTCATGATGAAGGTGTTCGACAACAAGAATTGGAAGATTAAAATCCGCGGGAAAAACGGAAAACAGCTCCGTCAAAGCGGCGAATCCTCCTGCTGAGGCGCCGATGACAATCGCCATATATTTTCTATCCTTAACCATTGTACCAAGTCATGGTGCGCCCTTTTTCTTATAAATGCGCATCTTTTTGTCGACCACTTCGAAATCTTCAACCGCATCAGTGAAGTCGATGGATTCCTTTAATCCCAGACATAAAAAGCCGCCATGCACCAGGCTTTCGGAAAACAGCTTCAGGACACGATTTTGTAGTTCACGGTTGAAATAGATCAGCACGTTTCTACAGAAGATCAAATGCATTTCACCAAACACGTGATCTGTCACCAGATTATGGTTGGCAAAGGTGATCCTTCTCTTTAGCGAAGCATCAATGGCTGCAGCGTTGTATTTCGAGTGATAATATTCGGAGAAAGATGAACGTCCACCTGCAATCTGGTAGTTTCTGGTGGCCTCCTTGATTGTCTCAATAGAATAGATGCCGTTTTTGGCTCTATCCAGAGTGGAGTCATTGAAATCGGTGGCAAAAATGGTGGTCCTTTTGAAAAGGCCCTCCTCCTTCAATATGATGGCAAGGGAATACGCTTCCTCTCCCGTGGCACAACCGGCGTGCCAAATCTTGATGTGCGGGTAGGTCCGGAGCAACGGAATGACATCCCTCCTAATCGCCAAATAAATAGCCGGATCGCGGAACATCTCAGTGACGGAGATTGAAAATTGCTGGATCAACCGGGAGCAGAACGTCTCGTCCCAGAGGACCAATTGAATCATTTCCGAAATCTTCTCACACTGGGATTCGGATAAAAACTGTCTTATCCGACGTTCGACGGAAGCCCGGGCATAGGATCGAAAATCATAGCCGCAACGCTGGAAAATGGCCTCCAGCAGCAGGTTGATTTCTATGTTTTCGATTTCCAATTCCTTCATCTCGTTCCTCTGGGTCGACTGTATTATCGGTATAACCAAACCCTAAGTAGTGAAATTAAACGTTCCTGATCAACCGGCTTGCTCATATAGTCGTTCGCTCCCGCGTTGATGCATTTTTCGCGGTCTTCCTTCATCGCCTTGGCCGTCAATGCAATAATCGGCAGGTTGCGGAATCTCTCCTGGACGCGAATTCGTTTCATGGTCTCGTACCCGTCCATCATAGGCATCATGATATCCATCAGGACAATGTCGATATCCGGCGTCTCGTCCAGCGTTTTCAAAGCATCTTCCCCGTCGGCTGCTTTGATCGCGTTCATTCCACGCTCTTTTAACAACCTGGTGACCGCATACAATGTCCTCATGTCGTCGTCGACAACCAACACTTTCTTGTCTTTAAGTAATTCGTCAGTTTCATGGAGATTCTTGATAATTTGTTTGGTCTTTTCTGGCAGTCTACCAACCACCCGATGCAAGAAAAGTGAAACCTCGTCGAGTAACCGCTCCTTTGACCGAACATCTTTCAGGACGATGGTTTCCGCATATTGCTTGAGTTCATTTTCCTGTTCTTGGGAAAGGTCCCAGGCGGTGTAGATGATAACCGGAGGAATATTCACGCCTTCAGTCTTGGCTGTCTTCAAAAGTTCCAGACCGGTCATGTCCGGAAGCCCAAGATCAAGAACAACACAGTCATAGGGAATCGATTGGAGCGATTCCAAAGCCCTGCGGCCCGTTTCCGCCTCGTCCGTCACCACATCGCCGTCCCCAATCAATTGCACGACGCTTTTGCGGATCTGTGGATCATCTTCTATTATCAACAGCCTCTTGACGCTCTTGGGGGATGCCTCCTTGATTTTCTTGAATACGTCCTCCAAATCCTCAAGTGAAAGCGGCTTGGTAACGTGTCCAATCGCTCCCCTGCGCACGGCCTCCATGGAAGCCTTCTCCACTGAAACGACATGAACCGGGATGTGACGTGTATGGATGTTCTCTTTTAGGGCAGTTAGTACGGACCATCCGTCCAATCCCGGTAACTTGATATCAAGGATAATCCCCAATAGCGGATATCGAGCAGCCAACTCCAAACCGCTTTCGCCTGTCGGAGTCGCGATGCATTTCAAACCTCGTTCCCGACAATTGCCAACTAATATCTTGGCGAACCTTTCGTCATCCTCGATCAAGAGCATGACGTTATCTCCTTCGGAAATGGCATTACGGTCATCATCGACGAAGAAAACCGCATTGGATGCAGATGGTATTATTGCGCTCTCGGATCTGGCTGCGCGCATTGCCGGCTTTTTGGTGATTTTTTCCTCTTCTTCCTTTTGGAATGCCTCCAGAGGCAGAAAGAGGCTGAAAGTTGATCCTGTGCCGATTTCACTTTCGACTTGAATCATTCCGCCCAGCAGTTGTGCGATCTCCCGGGAAATCGATAATCCAAGACCGGTGCCGCTGTGTTTTCTGGCTGCGCTTCCGTCCACTTGTTGAAACGCCTCGAAGATGATCTTCTGGTTTTCTTGGCTGATGCCGATTCCGGTGTCTTTCACCGTGATGACCAATGTTTGTTCCGGATCCAAACCGTTTCGGAAGAGCTTGCTCTCGGCTGCCGGGCGGTTAAAAGTCACCGTGATGCCACCTTCATCGGTAAACTTGATCGCGTTGGAAACCAGGTTCTTGATAATCTGCTCAATGCGCCTTCCGTCGCTTTTTATTTCATCCGGCGCATCACCGGCGACGACGACATCGAAGTCGAGGTTTTTATCCTTTGCCAGATGTCGGAAAGACGAACGTACGCCTCTGGCGAGATCTTCAATACGCATCGGACTGATCTTCAGATCCATACGACCGGCCTCGATGCGGGCCAGATCGAGAATTTCATTGATGAGGTTCAGAAGATCATTGCCGCCACCGTAGATGATTTTTAGCGCCTCCACCTGGTCGTCGGTAAGGTTCCCCTCTTTGTTCTGTGTCAGCGATTGGGCAAGCAACAACAGACTGTTCAGCGGAGTTCGCAGCTCATGCGACATGTTCGCCAGAAATTCGGATTTGTACCTGCTGGCCAACGCCAGCTCGCTGGCTTTTTTCTCGATTTCCTTGCGGGCGTCGTCAACTTCCCGCTTCTGCCGTTCGAGCAGTTCGTTTTTCTCTTCCAGTTCCTCGTTCGTAACCTGTAGTTCTTCCTGTTGTGTTTTTAATTTGTCCTCCGATTCCTTCAACCGTTGGCTTTGCTCCACCAATTCTTCGTTCGATGTTTTCAATTCCTCCTGCTGGACCTGAAGTTCCTCGGTAAGAAGTTGCGCTTCATTCAACAACTCCGCCTGGATGGATTTGGCCTCCGCACTTTCCAAGGTCATGGCAACACCCGTCGAAACTTCATCCAGGAATTGAAAATGTGACTCGTCGAAGGCGAAGAGACTGCCAAATTCCAACACCGCTTTCACTCTATTGTCGCGAATTATTGGTTTGATATAGATGTTGCGTGGAACAGCTTCACCCAAACCGCACTCGATCCTGATGTAGTTGTCGGGCACGTCGGAAATGAATAGCTCCTGCATTTCCAATGCTGCCTGCCCGATAAGCCCTTCGCCATATTTGTATTCGTTGGGCAGGTGACTTGGTCGCTTGTGAGCATAAAAGGTTTCCAGTTTCAAGGCGCCGTTTCCGTCATCCAAGTACATCAAGCCCGTTTGTGCATTCATATATTTGCAAAGATACGTGATGGTGTTTTGGCACAATTCATTGATCTTCTTGTCGCCCAGCAATAAATCCGAAAGTTCGGTTTGGGCGGACTTCAGACGAGCTTGTCGGGAAATTTCATCTTCCGCTTTTTTGCGCTCCGTGATGTCCATGGAGACGCCGATAAGACCAACTATTTTCCCGGTTTGGTCGGCGTACGGAATTTTGTTGGTATTGACCCACTTGGCGCCCTCTTCCGTTTCCCAGGGCTCATCGAGGTTGAGTTTCGCTTTGCCGCTCTTCACAACCTCCATATCATCGTCAAAATACTTCTTCGCCAATTCATGGGGATAAAGATCCCAACAACTCTGGCCTTCAAGTTCCGATTTTCGCATTTTGTGAGCTTCGGCCACATATTTGTTGACGCGCACATACCGGTTATCAATATCCTTGTAAAAAACAAGACCCGGGATGGCATCGATGATAATTTCCAACTCGTTTGACAGCGTCTTCAGTTTATCCGCTTTTTCCTTTAATTCCGTTTCGCCTTTTTTTCGGTCGGTTATATCGATGAAACTTTCAATAATTCCGCGAAATGAACCATCCGGTCTATTCATTCGGATCGCCTTCATGAGACAGGCCATTTCCGATCCATCCGTCCTTTTCATGATTATTTCATAGTCAACTTTATCCTTTTTTGTCGATTCAAACACTCTCATTGGACATTGATCGGATTCACACAACGCCCCTCCCAACGCTTCATAGCATTTCAGGGGTTCCAACGATTCCTTGGAAAGTCCGACAAACGTCGCAAAAGACTCGTTGGCTCTCAAGTGACGGAACTCCTTATTGATCATCCGCTTTCCGTCAACCGAGAAGTGAAACAGGTCTCGCAGTTCATCATGGGCATGGATCATTTCGTTTTCTGAAGTGCGGTATGAAATCATCACCAGCCAGAAGGCGCAAAAATAAGCGCCGAAACGTACGACGTGCGAAAACCACCAAGTCGCCTGCCATGTTGTGGAAAAATGAAAGAGTATTCCGGAAACTCCGAAAAGAATGCATAAAACCAGAAACAGCAACTCCTCAAGAGTTCGTTCCTTATAGTAGCGAATCGCGAAATTCAACGATGCCAAAAGTGTTAATCCGCCACCGATAAGATTTATAACGTTGACCAAAGGCGTTAAATTTCCATCGGCAATCATGCGCGGAACGTTTTCGCGGTTCAAAATGGAAAAAAGGCTGATAAGGAATGCAACCAACAGCACCAATGCCGATGTGACCCACGTTGTTTGGCGGGAGACCTTACGATCCGGGTACCAAGTCAAGGAGAAGAAAACACCTCCCGCCAGCACCGACAAGCTGCGAAGCCACATGAACCTGTTGCCATCCGGAACGCAACTATGACCGATATCCAGTATCGCCATGGATATCAGGGCGCAGGATACCCATACTCTTCGGGAAGTCGGCGTTTTTTGCTGCGACAGGAGGATGAAAATAGCCCAAAATAGCCCAAAAGCTGCTCCGGCCATTTCAAGAGTCGAATGTATCGGCAACGAAATCCCGATCCACGAAGGGAATAGACTGTTCAATATTAATGTGCCCAAAAATGGCACGATAAAAACGAGTGCCATTAATATGATCAAATTCCATCGTTGCCCTATTCTGTTTGGGCGAAACATCATTTCCGCATTGTCAGCATTGTTCATATTGAGCACCTTTCCTCAACAAAATTGAAGTTGTTTCGGTAGGTTTGATACATTTTTTAATTATAACAGATGAAAGTACTGTTTTCAAAAGCACTTCCCGATTTGCCGACTTAAAAAAATTGTCCTGCATCGATATCATCGTCCCGATCTCCGATAATGATGATTGTCGGCTTTATCAGTTCAGAGCCACCGAAAATTCAAAGAAATTCAAAATCTTTCATCGCCGGTATTTCCAAATTGAACAAAGAGCCGTAATCCTTTCTCCCATTATATGCCTTTTCCGCTCTGAAACCGAGAGGATTGATAGTTTTGAGAAGAAATATTAATTGTGTCTTCAATGATGAGTCTAAAGGCATCGATCATCATGTGGTCACGCGCGCGTCCACATATATCCTGTGCAAATTGTCATATTTTCCAAATATTAATCCCTTCCTAAGCAAGCGGCGAACCGCATTGCTCTTTGGATGTCCATGGAAGCTGTGACGTTTTTCACAACGCCCATCATCCATTCATTTCCTCAATTGATTGATAGAATAGTCAGTTTATTTCTTTATGTCTACTAGTATTTTTTCAAGTATATACATTTTGTAGTATAAAAAACTGCTACCGGCACAATTAGTGTGGTGAACATTACCGGTTGAGCCGGATTTCCCCTTCCTTGATCATTCGGATGACCCGCGCGGACAAACGTGGCTCAACCGAACATCACTCTACCAGGTGTCTCGCCTTTTGTGGAGGACAATATGTATTGGTCATCACGTCGGTTCGCGCGGGAAACCGCAGCAAGGGCATTCTGGGGCGGTGTTCGAATACTTTCCGGACAAGTTCGCCGTAGTCGATGGCCGTTAATCAGGCCGGCGGTTTTCCGAAGTCAGGGAGAGCATCCGCAGTTTCGCCGCCGCCACCGCCTTGCGGTCGAAATCACTCAGATTCGAGGCCGATTTCATTTCAATATCCTCTTCGTCGAACCAACCGGGAATGTACCCCGGGCCGTCGAACGCCCAACCGTCGCCGTCGGCGTCCAGCCCGTCGGCGTCGACGAAAATCGCGTTGGTCATCACGTACGGATAGATCGGATGATTTTTTTCGAGGTCGGTCATGCTCGGCACGAGATTGGATACGCCCAGCCAATCCTCCAGCATTTTGTTGATGCCCGCGATCATCGAATCCTCGACCTCGATGGCCGGGCCGTCGATCGGGCTGGCGTGCGGGGTCATGCCCTCGTAACCGATGCCGATGGCCAGGATGAACGTGTCGGCCTCGACGTGGCAGGTGACCGTATCGTCGAAGCGGACGATCCGGTCGCTGCCGTGAATCGTCTTGCCGGTCGTGTCGCAGCCGAGGAAATGCGCGGTGGCGTCGCGGCCGATTTCGCCGATCAAAATGCCGTTGCCGTAAATCTCGATGCGGTCCAGCGATATCCACTCCGGCGCCTGCGCCTTCAGACGCACGTTGACTTCGCCGTCGGTGTCGGTGATGTCCGCGCCGATGGGTGCGCCGTCGACCCACATTTCCATGAACGGACCCGTGGTGACGATCGCCCGCCCGGCCTTGAGGTTGGTGATGAACTCGTCGGGGTTGATGAACGCGGGATCGTCGCTGGTGGACATCACGTAGGTGCGGCAGGCGCCCGGCTCGTTGGTGGTCGTCGTGTGGCTATCGGAATTGCCCACGGCCACGACACGTTTGCCGATGGCGAGCAAGGTCATGTAATCGTCGATCATCCCCCGGTTGGAGCTGTCCAGCAGCAGATCGCCGCTGAGAATGCGCAACTGCTCGTCGCCCGTGCGCACCAGCACCGGCAGGATCGGATTGCCCGCCGCACCGGGCTGACCGAAGATCCACTCGGGCACTTCCTCTTCGGTGGCCGTGCGAAAGTCGTGCCAGCGTTTGGCGTTGAGCACTTCCACGCCGTCAAACTCCCACGAGAAGTTGGCAGTCGCGTCGCGTGAGAAAATTTTGCCGTTGTTGACCACCGGATCGAACAAGGTCAGGAAATCCGGCGAACCGAAGCTGCCGTAGTATTGATCGAAGCCGAAGGCGCGCAGGTAGCCGGTGAACGACTCCTCGGGGTGATTGACGATGACGATCGGCTCCTGGTCGATCAGGTCACGGTCGCCGCGTTCGCGCAGGGAGTCGAAACAATCCTGCGGCGTGTACAGCGGCATCGGTGATCCGTCGGGCAAGGTGGTTGACGGACTGGGCAGGCGCCAGTTGGGCGCGCCGCCGCTCGTCTCTTCCTGATCGTAGCGTAGCGGATAGCCGTTGAAGTGCGCGTAGCTGAAGTGCGATAGTTCGTCGCCCGGCAAAAAGAGCACGGATTGCGGACCGCCCAGTTCCTCCAGCGCGGGCCGGTAGTTGCGGATGAAATCGTGGTCGGTGCTGGCGATCACATCCAGGCCCATGACCATCGTCGAGAGCACGCGGTTGTAGGGGGTGACGCTCGCATCGGGGCTGGCGTCCGAATGCAGGTGCAGGTCGGCGGCCACCCACCCCGAGGTATCCACCACGCGGTCGAGGTACAGGGTCACCTCGCGCGTTTCCATCGCGTGCACGGTGACGATCTGCTCGTCGGAGCTGTGTTCCGGCCCGTGATCGGCGACCATGCGATAGGTGCCCGGCGACAAGGTCGCTTCGCCGATGCCGTCGTTGGTGTGCACGACTTTGGCCTCATCGACCGGCAGCCATTTTTCGCCAAGGAACGGATCGCCCGTACCTTCGCCGTCCACGCCGATGAACGTCACCTTGCAGGCGCTGTGGCGCTTGTTGGGATCCAGGTTGATCACCTCGAATTTCACCTTACCCGTCGCAGGCAGCACCAAGGTCATCTCTTTGTGGTCGCCGTTCTTGAGGTGCAACGGCACGAGTTCGCTTTTCACATTGCCGGGACCGGCCGCCATGACCAGATAGTACGCCTCGCCCGTTTCCTGATTGACCGGCAGATTGCCGTCGAAGTCGCCGTCGGCCGCCGCGTCCAGCTGGCGTCCGTCGGTGATGTAGCGGCTGTAAGGAATCAGGCGGTGGTAATCGACCGCGTCGGCCTCGAAGCTTTGCAGGTACTCGACCATCTCTTCGTAATCGGTTTTTAACGGAACCAAGTCGCTGGAGTCGGTCAGGCGCGGATGCGGAAAGACCAGCACCTTCGCGCCGCTGACCGCTTCGCCGGTGCTTTCGTCGATAACGTTGCCTTTGAGCGAACCGTATTTCCAGTTCTTGATTTTGATTACGTGGTTGAGCAGGCCGGCCACGTCGCCCTCGTCGACCACGAAGGTGCGGCTATAGCTGTAACGGCTGCCCGGCGCGGGAATCAGGTATCCCGGCTCGGTGATTTTCTGAAAGGCGATGGTCAGAAAATCTTCCATGATCGGGAAGGACAACGGCGCGTCGGGCGAGACCAGCGCGTAGCCGATTTCGTCGGCCACGCCGGCCGACCACTCCATCAACGGCGGATTGGTCAGGGTCGACTGGCCGAGGTTGTATAGGTCTTCGGTATAGAACTTCGCGGAAAAGCCGAACACGCCGGGGCCGATCAGGTCGACCGAGTCGCTGAAGAAAACCGCGTCGCCGAACGCGTCGCCGGTGAACATGGAAAACAGCGGATTGTCGTCGGCGGTGATCGAACGCAACGGCACGTCGGTGTATTGATCAGGCTCCGAACCGTCGCGGTTGAGCAGCATGAAGGTCGTGTCGATGCGCAGCCAGTTGTCGCCCTCGCGCAGGCGGTAAACCGTTTCGGCCTTGACCGGCAGCACGTTGAGCGGCACCGGCACGATCTTGAGCAGCGCCAGCAGATTGTGGATGGTGCCCGACACCTTGATCGCCGCCTCGTCGCTGTTGGAGCCGTCGTCGATAATCTCGATCGCGTCCTGCGGCATTTTAACCACCGGGCCGCTGCCGTAGAGATTTTCCACGCCGAAGGTTTTCACATCCATGATCGGCATGAGCTCCAGCAGACGATCTTCGCCGCCGGCGGAAGGATCGTAGAAATTCTCCGGCCGCTGGATATCGGCATCGAGAATCGCCCCGCCCCATTTGTTCACGCCGCCGCCGGACCAATCGGTTGCATGACCATTAATTAAAATGCGGATGCGGTCGTTTTCGATGATGTAGTCGCCGAGGTTCCCCAGCGCCTTGGGCCCGCCGATCAACTGCGAGCGCGAGGTGACCCGGTAGGCGCGCGCCGCTGCGTAATCCTCACCGCGCTGGCAGGCAATCAACAGCAGCGGCAACAACATCACCAGAGCCAATCGTTTTGCGAACCTGGACATGCCATCCTCCAAAAGCGTCCGGCGCCAAGGCCGGAAAAAATCGCGAGCCGGGCAACCGGTCGTCCGCTTGCCGCTGTTGTACATAAAGGAAATCAATTCAGACTTTTCTAGCGAAGCTTGAGAATTTCGTTAGCGCCCGGTTTTCTTGCCGCGAATTCCATTTTCCCAAATCAAAATCAAATACAAATCGAAAAACGCACCAACAATCGGCTGGTAGGAGTATGGGCGGTCGCGAGGGGGCCGACGACGCGGCACAAATAAAAACGCATCATTCAGGATGACCCAAATGCCTAAAAAAGCCCTGCTGCTGATTGTGCTGGCCATGATCGTCACCCTCGCGGCCTGTTCCGGCAGGACGGAGTCCGACAAGATCTGGGAAGGCGGCGGCAACGCCCAAAGCGACGGCGAGCAATCGACGATCGCCTTCACCGCCATCGACGGAGAATTCGGCGACATCGAAATTCACTTCACGCTCACCCCGGTCGACGGCCGCGCCCGCAGCGTCGTGCTGCAATATAACGGCGCCTGCGCCGGCGACCAATGGGTGCGCGCGCACGTGGGCGGCGAAGTCAACGCGCTGGCGCCCGGCGGGCACGCGATCGTCTGGCATAGCTGGGAACAGGAAGCGGGCTGCGCCGGCGACGTGCAACTGCGCCTCGCCACCGGCCAGGGCGAAACGGCCGACTCGGCGTCCTTCGCGCTGGACAACACGCACGAAGGCGCAACCGGCTTCCTGGAAATGCCGCTGGTCGATCAGGGAATTCAGTCCAATGAAGAAGAAGCGTACGAAAACGCCCTCGCCGTGCTGGTGGACAACGAGTACGTCGATTTCGTCGCCACGCGCATCGACGACGTTTACGAAGTGCACGCCGCGCGCGGATCGGTTTATTTCCGCCGTGAGCAGACCAACAACGGTTATGAATATGTAATTGATGCGGTCGACGGGACCAACCCCATCGAGCGGCAGGATCCATACTACCTGCCGACGCTGGAAGAGGAATTCGCGGTCGGCTCCAATCCGAACAATGCGACCATTCCCAAGCAAGGCTACAAGGCGGGCGATGTGCGCCTGAGCTTCATCGAGCCGGAGGATGATTCCTATCCGTTCGGCTACCAGCGCATCGCCGCGTACTTCGACAATCCCAACAGCGCCGACTTCATGATCAACTGGCGCGGCTACGCGCACAACTACGACGGCCCGCACGGCGATCTGGGCACGCACGGCAGCCTGAACATTTTCCAAAGCCGCTGCCCGCTGGTCATGTGGGGGCGCGGCATCCGTCCGGGCGTGATGACCGGCGCGTACCGGCAGGTCGATCTCGCCCCGACCGTCGCCCGGCTGCTGGGCATTTCCACGCGCTACGGCGTCGATGAGCGCGGCATCTACACCAACGGCGTGTACCTGGGCTGGCAGGACGGTCATGTGATCACCGAGGCGCTCGATGGCGGCACGTCGTCGCACGTGATGGTCCTCGTGCTCGACGGCATGGCGCACAGCGGGCTGATCAACCAGGTGATGACGCGCCCCGACGAACTGCCCAATCTCTACCGCCTGTTCGCCGAAGGCGCCTGGGCCGAATACGGCTCCACGACCAACTGGCCGAGCGTGACCTTCCCCAGCCACAACGTGATCGGTTCGGGCCTGTACAGCGGTCATCACGGCCTGGTGGACAATTCGTTCTACTATCGCGACGAAGTGGATTACGCCAGTCCGATCGACGAGAACCTGTTCACCGAAAAGTACTTCCAGCCGATCGGCCCCGGTCAGACGATGTTTCAGCGCATCAGCGAGGAATGGGGACAATACAGCGCGCTGTGGAATCGCGGCGCGGTGACCGCAAGCCTGTTCGATCCGAGCGTCGCCGGAGCGACCAAAGCCAATCTGGAAATTCGCGATCTGACGCGGCAGTCGCCGTTTCCGCCGTTGGGCGTCGAGTGGCCGCGGGAAATCCCCTGGCCCGACGTGCTCGTCGGCAACACGAGCACCTACTTCGAACAGTGGGCGCAGTTGGTGGGCATGGTCGAGCTCTTTCATCTGTTCGACAACGGCGTCTCGCCGATGCCGACCTACGTGGCCATGAACTACATCGCCACCGACGGTTGCGGCCACGCCAACGGACCGTTCGGCGACGACATGAAGCGCACGCTCAAGCACGTCGACGACAACCTGGGCGTGTTGTTCGAGTGGCTCGACCGCTGGGGCATCGCCGACGACTTCACGCTGATTCTCACCTCCGACCACGGCATGCAATTGGGTGACCCGACGCGCTCGGGCTGGCCGCTGTACGCGCTGGACGACGCGGGCATCGGCTACGTCGCCGACACCTGCCTGGGCGTGTACCTGCAAATTTTCGACGCGCAATTTACGCCGGAAACGCTGGCGCTCAACAACGATCAGCTCGTTTACGTAAACGTCGCCGACATCGACAACCATCGGCCGATCGCCGGCGCGACGGTGCTGGCCGACGACGGCGTCACCTTCCGCGAAGCGGTGACCGACGATTTCGGCAACGCGCGTTTCGGCATCGCTCCGGTGGGACCGGTGCACGTGACCATCACCCATCCGGATTACACCGACCAAGAGTATCAACTGGCGGCGCAATGAAGGGCGACGAGATGAATCGATTCGGCCTGACGGCATTGGTGTTGCTAATCGCGATTTTCACGCTGACGGCCTGCGAACGCGGCGACGACGAGGAAGCGGCCGCCGGCGATCCGTTCGGTATTCCGATCGACACGCTGATCACCCAGTACAATCTGCAGGACGACGTGGACGTGCTGGTCGACCCCTGGGGCATCCCGCACATCTACGCGCGCAACGACCACGACGCTTGGTACGTGCAGGGCTATCTCGCGGCGAAGGATCGCTTCTTCCAGATGGATCTGGCGCGGCGGCTGGGCACGGGCCGGCTGGGTGAAGTGCTCGGCGAAATCCCGTTGCTCGGTCCGATCGTCGGCCTGCTGGTTGCGCAGGACATCGATCTTTACTACCGCGCGATTTTTTCCGACCGCCAGGGCCGCGCCATCGCCGACGCGCTGTTGGAAACGCTCGATCCGCAAGTGGAGGAAGTGCTCGCGGCGTACGCCGAGGGCGTCAACGCCTGGCTGTATGACGTGATCACCATGCGCCACGGCATGACCGAACCGCCGGCGTACGAGGGCCTGGTCAATCCGGAAGCGAGCATGCTCGATCCGTGGTCGGTGCGCGACACGCTGGCGCTGTTGGTGGTCAGCATGTGGAGCGCCAGCAACTCGGTCGATCAGGAATTGGCGATGGGCGAAGCGCTGCTGGCGTTGGGGCCCGAGCAGTTCGCCGATTTTTTCCGCGCGCAGCCGGACGATCCGACAACCGTGCTGCCCAACGGCGCCGGCGACATTACGCCCGCGTCGTATGGCGTCGAGGTACCGCTCGCGCAGATTGCGGATGATCTGCGCCCGGCCGGTGAAGCCCTGCGCGCCGCGCTGGCTGCGGCCGCCGCGGCGGGCACCAATCTGTTTGCGCCCGGCATGCATTCCAACAACTGGGCCGTCGACGGCGCGCACAGCGCCGGCGGGCACGCGCTGCTGGCCAACGACCCGCACCTCTCGATGCTCAACCCCGCTTACTTCTGGCTGTGCCACGTCGACAGCAAAACGCTGGGCGACGGCGCGATCTCCTTCGCCGGCCTGAGCTTCCCCGGTGCGCCCGGCGCGCAAATCGGCCACAACGATTACATCGGCTGGGCGGGCACGTCCGCCGACTACGACACCTACGACGCCTACGTCGAGGAACTGGACCCCGCCAACGACGAAGCGGTGCTCTTCGACGGCGAGTCGGTGCCCCTCCACCGTGCGGAGCTGTCGCAGGAGATGTTCAACATCACCCTCGACGGCACGCACGAAGCGCGCCGCATGCCGATCCGCATCGTGCCGCATCACGGGCCGATCGTTCCCGGCTCCTGCAAGAAGGGTCGCTGCATCAGCCTGCGCTGGACCGGCGCGGAGGCGGGCGACGAGATGAACGCGTTCATCGACGTGCTGACCGCGACCGACGTGGAAGAAGGCCTGGCCGCGTTGGCGCAGTATCGACGCGGTCCCTACAACTGGCTGGTGGCCGATCGTGACGGCCGCGTGGGGTACGTGGCGGCGGCTGAACTGCCGCAACGTCAGAACTGGCGCGAGCGTCCGCCCTACCTGCCTCTGCCCGGCACGGGCACGGCCGAATGGGGCGCGGCAACGCCGGATGAGGATCTGGCGCGCCTGGTTGATCCGGCCGCGGGATACATCGCCACGGCCAACAACGACATCTACGGCGCGTTGCGCGACAACGATCCGACCGACGAGACATACTACTATTACTTCTCCCTGGACATCGGCTATCGCGCGGGGCGGATCGCCGACCTGCTAAGCGGCCGCGATGGCGGGGCCGATCCGCACGCGTTGACGCTCGAAGATATGCGCCGCTTCCAGGCCGACAACGTCAGCCTGCTGGCCCAGCGCGCCGTGCCGCATTTGTTGGCCGCCGCGCAGGCGCGGCCCGATCTGGTCGATACCGTCATGCAGGGCGCGCTCGATTATCTGACCGTCTGGGACTACACGACGCCCGCCGGCGAGCCCGACCGCTTCCGACCCGCATTGGTTGACGAAACGACCAGGCGCAATTCCGTCGCCGCCACGCTGTTTCACGTTTGGTTCGGTCACGCCGCGGCGATGATCTTCGGCGACGAATTCGCGGCGGCCCGTGTGGACCTGCCCGGCGAGGAAAGCGAAAGCGGGCCGCAGTTCGAGGCGCGCGCGCTGCTCAATCTGCTCAATGACGAAGCCTCGACCCATCGTGGCGCGGCGTGGTTCGACGATGTGGAAACCGCCCGCATCGAGACGCGCGAGGAAATTTTGCTCGCCGCCTGGCGCGCGGCGATCGATTTTCTCTCGCTTGAACTGGGCCCGGAGATGGCTGAGTGGACCTGGGGCCGGCTGCACACCGCCGAGTTCGGCCTGATCTTCGAGGGCTTCACTGTGCCCGATCTGATCTCGCCGATCCTCGGACCGGCCGCGGCCGACGGCGGCAACTTCACCGTCAACGTCGCCAACAGCTACGGGCTGACCGAGGACTATCAGGCCGCGCATGCGCCGGCCGGCCGCATGGTGATGGAGATCGACGGCGACCGCTTCGAGTCGTGGGCCGTGCTGCCCGGCGGGCAAAGCGAGCGCTACGACTCCCCGCATTTTCAGGACCTGTTTGCGCATTATCTGTCCGGCGAACTGGCGCCGGTGCTGTATACGATCGATGAAATCCTGCCGGTGACGGTCGAACGCATCAAGTTCGCGCCCCGGCAATAGAAGGAGGCTGTACGGTGAGCACTCGTACGCTGTGTGTGCTGTTGCTGCTGGGATTGTTGCTGCCGGGCACGGCGCAGGCGCTGAACCTGAGCGCCGACCCCTGGGCCGAGGACGATACGGAAATGGCGGACATGGATCTGCTGACGCTGCTGTATACCTACGGCGTCATTGACGAGGAAACCTATCAGGAACTGATCGGCGTGTACGCCAAGCGCGTCTACAACGGCATTCGTCCGACCGGCTCGGTGCTGCTGGGCTTCACGCCGTGGAACCAGATGCCCTACGACGAGGTTGTCGAGTATCCGGGCTCGCCCGACGAGCAGCGCGGGTTCCGCCTCAACAAGGCGCAACTGGGCGTGGCCGGCAGCGCCTATTTCGATTGGCTGAGCTTCAAGGTGATGACCGAAGCCGCCTCCGACGACGACGGTAAATTTACGATGGGCCTGGAGGAAGCGTACATGCGCGTCGCCTACACGCCTTATCGCCTCAAGCAGAGCCTGATCGTGCCGCGGTTCGGCGGGCGCGCCGGCGCGATGAAAATCCCCTTCTCGCGCCAGAGCCTGACATCGACGAGCAAGCTGCAGTTGATCGACCGGGCCATGGTCGTCGAGGAAATGCCGATTCGCTACGACGTCGGCGCGACGCTGGACATGGACTTCAACTTCCGCCTGGACCTGGTGCGCCTCTCGCTGAGCGGCGGCGCGTTCAACGGTCAGGGCAACAAGGTCTATGCCGCCGACAACAACGACAACCTGCTGTATGCCGGGCGCGTGCGCATCGACCTGCTCAATCCGTTGCGCGACGGCGAAGGCGATCTGCAACCCGCGTATTTCCCCAACCAATTGCTGGCCAAGATGCCCGAGCCGACCGGGCCGCAGATTTCGCTGGGCGCGAGCTATCTGCAGAACAACGACATCGACCGCGTCGTCAAAGCCTGGGGCGTGGACGCCGAAGCGCGTTGGTTCGGCGTATCGGTGCTCGGTGAGTTGATCCACACGACCTACGAGCCGGACCTCGCCGAGACCGTCAGCGCCGCACAATACGCCGAGGATTGGGAAACCGAAGGCTGGTTCGTGCAGGGCGGTTATTTCATCAAGTGGATTGACGTGGAAGCGGCGGCCCGTTACGAGGAATACAAACTCGACCTGCTCTCGGACGTGATGGACCAGCGGCGGCTGGCCAACACGACTTTCGGCCTGACCTGGCACGCCGCAAGCCGCCACCGCGCCAAACTGATGGCCAACTACATCATGCGCGCCGAACTGGAAGGCATGCCCGAAATCGACAACGACAGTGTGACCGTACAAGCCGGTTTGACTTTCTAGCGAGATCTTCCCCGCTCAAGGCCGATGGGATTGCCGCCCGTCGGCCTATTTTTTTCACCAAAGGCAAATGGTTCGCCAATGAACATTTAGTCGATGTCGCATCAAGTCCTAATTTGACCGGGGTAATTAACGATTCAGTAATCGCCCCGCGGCGAGAAAATCTTTCTTTCAGAAAAGGTTGGAAAATCATGCGGCATCACACCTGGATAATCATGATGGTTCTGTTTTGCTGGTCGGCCTCCGTTTTGTCCGTAGCGGCGGACGAATGGCCGCTGCATTTCGACTGGCGCGACGTCGAGGGGCGCAACTACCTGACCGCCGTCAAAGACAAGGGTGAATGCGCGACGGGCACCGTCTTTGCCTATGTGGCGATGATGGAAGCGATGATTAAAATCGCCGTCGACAACGACTTCATCGAACCGGACCTATCCGAATACCAGGCGTTGCTTTGCAGCGGTGGCCACTGCCTGCGGCCGTCGTCGCCGGATGAGGTAATCGCCGAATTGTTCGCCGAAGGCGTGGCCGACGAAGCCTGTCTGGTTTATGACGACGAAGCGGCAACCTGCGACTACCGTTGCCGGGATTTCAGCGCCCGCGCGATCAAACCGGTCGCACAAAGCCTGCTCTCCTATCCGTCGCCGATCTATCTGATGGACGCGTTGCTCGACGGGCCGATCGTCGTGCGCAAGCTGCTGTATGGCGATTATCTCACGTACACCGGCGGTGTTTACCGGCACGAGAGCGGCGCCTTGCTCGGTGTGCACGACGTGTTGATCGTCGGCTATGACGCCGAAGAACAATATTGGATCTGCAAGGACGCACGCGGTACGCAGTGGGGCGAAAACGGCTATGTAAACGTTGCCTGGGATCAAGCGTTATTCGGCGAGCAATTGACGCAGCTTTTTGTCGATGCCGACGCGATGTGCGCGGCCAACGAACCGCCGACGATCGACGATTTGGAAGCGACGACGGACAGCGAGGGCGTCATTGTTTACTTTTCTTATGCCGACGCACAGGCCAACCTGGCGGGCGGTGAGCTGTGGTATGCCGTCGACGATCTACCGGCCGAGCGTTATGCGCGGCCGGTCACCGAACTCAAAGGCGTCGTCTCGGTCACGACGGCGCACCAAATACTCATACCGCTGGACTTGTCGGCGGGCGAGCACAGCCTGACCGTTTTCGTCCGCGACTGGTGCGGAGCCGAATCCAATCATCTGCAGATTCCGTTGACCGTCGCCGCCGACCAGCCGGTTGCCGACGATTACAACGACGACGCGGGCGATGACGACGCTACGAAGCAGAACGACGATTCTTCGACCGACTCGGAGCAGGCCGACGACGACGATGCCGAAACCGGCTGCGGAAGATAAAAGTTATTCCCGCTGAAAATCTCCGGAACGGTTTTTTATTTGCCAACTGGCCCGGCCCAAATCACTCCGCGAGATCAACAACGGTTTGCACTGTTGTCCAAGCAAGTTGACGCATTCGAACATCGCCAAAGCGCCGCCCCACCTCACCGATTATGTTTGTGTGGTCGATTCACAACGCAGCGCTCGACATCCGAACGCCGTACGAGGTCAAAGCGGCTTACCTCACCCAAAAAGCCGCCTAAACCTGTCTTGCTAACAGGGGGACGGTACGAGGGGATTTTCGGACTATCACCGAACCTGCAAAGACAATCGGGAGCGACAAGGGACATATTCGACGGCAACTTACAGAAGTATGGGACAATCCCAACTCCTAGCAGCCACATCCCGCATCGTCGTCGTCATCATCTAACGACCTGCCCGTATCATCGTCATCCCCGTCAGGCCCACCATCATCGTCACCAACATCATTATCGTCGTCCGTGGTGTCATTGTCGTCATCATCGTCATCGTCGTCGTCCGTGGTGTTGTCGTCGTCATCGTCGTCATCATCATCGTCCGTGGTGTCGTCGTCGGTTGAATCATCATCCGTCGTATCGTCATCCGTCGTATCGTCATCGGTCGTGTCATCATCAGTCGTATCGTCATCAGTCGTATCGTCGTCGGTCGTGTCATCATCCGTCGTATCATCGTCGGTCGTGTCGTCGTCCGTCGTATCATCGTCCGTCGTATCATCGTCGGTTGTATCATCGTCCGTCGTATCATCATCAGTCGTATCGTCGTCCGTGGTGTCGTCGTCGGTCGTGTCGTCGTCAGTCGTGTCATCGTCCGTGGTGTCGTCGTCCGTCGTATCGTCGTCCGTCGTGTCATCGTCGGTTGCGTCATCGTCGGTTGCGTCATCGTCCGTCGTGTCGTCATCCGTCGTATCATCGTCCGTCGTGTCATCGTCCGTCGTGTCGTCATCCGTCGTATCGTCGTCCGTCGTGTCATCGTCCGTCGTGTCGTCGTCCGTCGTATCGTCGTCATCATCGTCGCCAACGGACTTGCAGTAGGGCGGGTTGTCTGGGTCGGGAATATAGCCCAGATTACATTGGCAAGTGATGGGATCGCAGTTTGGCACGGGTAGCCCGTTTACCCATTCGCACTGCTCGTCTTCTACCATCATGCCGTCGCCGCAAAACGGCTCGCACAAGCCGTCAACACTGATGAAATAGTCTTCACACCTGCAATTCGAAGGGTTGCAGTGCGGCGTTCCGTCACAATCCTCGCCAGGGTCCACGACTCCGTTGCCGCAGTCACAGCTTTCATAATCAAATTTGCAAACCTGCGGCGTGAGATCAGAGCACCATTGGCAGAACGGTGGGGTACCGCATGACTCGCTGTCGGTGTAGTAGTGGCAATCGCATAGATCGGGGTTCGCGAACTTAAGGCACACCCCATAGGACTCACACCAAAAACAACCACCGTCTGTGCAGGCAAGTGGGTCGTAGTAGTCGAAACAGGTATCTTGGGCCGCAGCCGATGCGCTGAAACCCGACAAGAACAATGCCAAAACGGCAATCGACCCGATCCGACGCGCGAAAGAAGCTAGCCGCAAACCGTTTTTCCAAACCATGACTTCCGCTCCGGTTTTCAAGATGATTTATGGGTGCCGAAACTCTTCACTTCAAATACCTCCTAGAATACGCCTTCCAGGCTCCCCCGCCATAAAAGGAAGTTTTTCGCTATCCGCACTCGAACGATACACAGAAGAACAGCACCCTTTGACGCATCATGCTTCTCCTTGCTTATTGATTTGCCAAATTCCGGGTTGTCTGAAACCAAGTTGAACTGGAAATATTGTAAAAAATGGCGGGGCCCCTGTAAAGAGAAAAAGACACCCATGTCTTTTTTTAGGTTTTTTATGCCGGTTTGTTTTGTGCTATAAAGCGGGTCTGACCTCGACACATTCGACAATTTTCCGGTGGAAAGACAATATGATGAAAGAATCTCGCATCGTCGCCCGTAATCGAAAAAAATGGCTGAACGAAGCGATTAAAATCCTTTTGGAGGAGGGACCGCAAGCGGTGTCCATCAAGCGGATCGCGCAACGCCTTGATAAGTCCCGCTCACCTTTTTACCGCGTCTTCGGCAGCCACGCGGGCCTGCTTGAACAGATGTTCGTTTTCTATGACAACGAGACATCAAAAAAAATCTTTGATCGCGTGTTGGCGTTTCCGGGCGGTCCGCAGGAACGGTTTTGGTACTTCTGGCAGACCGTCATCAAGTTGAATATCTTTCGCTATGACTACCCATTCCGCCAGTGGTCCTTGATCGATCCGCTGGTCGGCAAGTTCATGCGCAAGATGGATGGGGAACGAATGGACTTCATGCGCGAACTGTATCAGGGCATAGGGTACTCGGAAGAAGAAGCGGACCACCGGACGTCCTTTGCCTACCACGAATACATCGGCATTCTGGTCACGGGCCGGCCAAGAGTATCTTCAGAATGGATGAAGAGACGCGCACGGTTTCGCTATTATCTGCACACCGCACCGCCGATGCCTGAAGATTTCAAGCTTCCATTGTTGTAATCGACAGCAGGAAGCAAGAAGAAGAGGTCATCTGACAGGTCATAACAAAAAAAAGGCCGTAACTCATTGGAATTACGGCCTTAATTGGTCGGGATGACTGGATTTGAACCAGCGACCCCCTAGTCCCGAACCAGGTGCTCTACCAGGCTGAGCCACATCCCGACGCTTCAGGGACGATCTATTTACATAATCCTTGCTCCGGTGTCAAGGATAATTCAAGCAAGATCCAGGTCGGCCTCTTTGAGCGCGCGAATGGGCGCGGCGTAATCCTCATGGCTGAAGACCGCGTTGCCGGCGACCAGCACCGTCGCGCCGGCGCGTGCAAGGGCGCGGGCGTTGTGCGGGCCGACGCCGCCATCGACCTGAATGTGCACGTCGTCGAAGCCGACGTCATCGAGCATCGTGCGCAGGGTCTGCACCTTCTCCAGCGCCGAGGGGATGAACTGCTGCCCGCCGAAGCCGGGATTGACGCTCATGAGCAGCACCATGTCGACCGAATCGAGCACGTGCTCGATCATCGCCAGCGGCGTGGCCGGATTGAGACTGACGCCCGCCTTCTTGCCCGCGGCGTGAATCTGCTGCAGGCAGCGATGCAGATGCTTGCAGGCCTCGACGTGCACGGTGATCCAATCGGCGCCGGCGTCGGCGAACTCTTGCACGTAGCGCGCCGGATCCTCGATCATCAAATGCACGTCGAGCGGCAGATCGGTTTCCTGGCGCAGGGCGCGTACGACCGGCTGGCCGATGGTGATGTTGGGAACGAACAGACCGTCCATCACGTCAACATGAATCCAATCGGCGCCGGCGTCGGCCAGGGCGCGCACCTCGTCGCCCAGGCGGGCGAAGTCGGCGGACAAAATGCTGGGAGCGACAATCATGGTTTCTCCTTACGCACGAAGCGCGCGGCGAAAAAGCCTTCCGTGCCCGTGCGATGCGGCAGCGACAACAACGTTCCCCGATCCTGAATGAAGACATCGTAGCGCGGAGGGAGTCCTTCGCGCAAATCACTTAAAACGAACTCCGGTTGCGCGGCCAGGAAGCCGTCGACAACGCGGTCGGTCTCCTCCTCGGTGTAGGTGCACACGGCGTACATGAGCACCCCGCCCGGCCGTACGTGGCGCGCGGCCTGCGCCAGAATGGCGGCCTGCACGCTCGCGAGCCGCGCCGGATCGTCGGGGCGCAGGCGCCAGCGGATTTCCGGGTTTTTCTGCAAGGTGCCCAGCGCGGAGCACGGCGCGTCGACCAGGATACGATCGAATTGCATGTCGTCTTTGATCGCAAAATCCTTGCTCGCGTCGGCTTGGATGAGCGAAACGTTCTCGACGCCCAGGCGCTTGAGGTTCTGGCTCAGCAACCGCAAGCGGCGCGGATGAATATCGACCGCGTACACCTGCCCGACCGGCGCGACCTTCTGTGCGAAGTAACTTGTTTTGCCGCCCGGCGCGGCGCAAACATCGAGGATCAACTCACCTGGATGCGCCCCGAGCAATTCGGCGACGATCTGCGCCGCTTCGCTTTGCACGAGGAACAGTCCTTCGCGAAAGGCCGGCATTTGTTCGAGCTGAGTAAGATGATCGACCGCGACGCCCGCCGGTGCGTATTGCGCGGCGCGTGGACGCAATTGCGGCAAAGCCTGCATCAGCGCCGGACGGTCGGTCCTCGCCTCGTTGACGCGCAGAACCAGCGGCGGCCGTTCCTGATTGGCGGCCAGCAACGCGGCCATCTGCTCGTCGCCGAACCGCTGCGCGATGGCGTGCACCAGCCACAGCGGATGCGACCAGCGAATGGACGCGGCCTGATAAGGATCCTTCAGGTGCGGCACATGCCCGTTTTTTTCGCCGCGCGGCAGATGGCGCAGGACGGCGTTGACCAGACCGGAGGCGCGCTTGGGCACGAGCTTGACGGCTTCGTCGACGGCCGCGTGGGGCGGAATGCGGTCGAGGAACAACAACTGATACGCGCCGATGCGCAGGGCGTCGGCGACGCGATGTTCCATCTTGTCGAGCGGACGATGCGAGACCTGCCCCAGACGCCAATCCAGATAGGTGAGATGGCGCAGCACGCCGTAGACCAGCTCGGCGACCAGGCGGCGGTCGTTATCGGCCAGCGAGGATTGCTTGAGCGCGGCGTCGAGCGCGAGGTCGGAATAGGCGTTGTCGACCAGCACCCGCCGCAAAACCTGCATGGCGAGCGCGCGGGGATTGTTCATCATGGTTTGGGTCCGAACGTGTCTCCGACCGCCAGCGGCACGCCGTTGAGAAACGCGGCGGCGGGCATCTCCTTTTTCCCCTGCATCTGGAGTTGCCGCAAGGCCACGGCGCCCTCGCCGGCGGCGACCAGCAAGTCTTTTTTGGCCTGGAGCACTTCGCCCGGCGCGCCGTGCCCCGCGACCGGTTCGGCCTGCAGAATCTTGATCGTCTTGCCCTGCCAGAAGGTGTACGCACCCGGCCAGGGCGTCATGCCGCGCACGCGGTTGACGAGCGCGGTCGCGGTTTGTGTCCAGTCCAGCAGACCGTCTTCCTTGCGCAGCATCGGCGCGTAGGAGCCCTCTTCCGGCTGCGGTTGCGATTGAATTTCCCCGGCGAGGTAACGGGGCAGCGTTTCGACCAGCAGGTCGCCGGCGAGTTCGGCCAGCTTGACCAGCAGCGTGCCGGCGTTGTCGTCGGGCGCAATGGGAATGGCGCGTTCGGCGAGCACCGGACCGGTGTCGATGCCCGCGTCCATTTTGATGATCGTGACGCCGGTTTGCGTTTCGCCGTTGACCAACATCCAATTGACCGGCGCGGCACCGCGATAATGCGGCAGCAGGCTCGCGTGGGCGTTGATGCAGCCATGCGGCGGCACGGCGAGCATCGCGGGACGCAGAATCTTTCCGTAAGCGGCCACGACGATCACATCGGGTTTACGCGCGGCCAGTTCCTCGCGCACCTGATGGGTGATTTTTTCCGGCTGCAGCACCGGCAGGCCGTGGGCCAGCGCGACCTCTTTCACCGGCGGAGGCGTCAGTTGCCGACGGCGGCCGGCGGGACGATCGGGCTGGGTGACGACAAGTTCCGGCACGTGGCCGGCGGCAAGCAGGCGCGTGAGGATCGTGGCCGCATACTGCGGCGTGCCGAAGTAAAACCAGCGCATGAATCAGGTACCGCTCGCCTCGCGTTCCTGCGCTTCTTTGCGCAGACGCTTTTTAATTTGGGCCCGTTTGAGCGGGCTGATGTGATCGATGAACAGGATGCCGTCGAGGTGATCCATTTCGTGCTGGAAGACGACGGCGGGAAAATCCTCGACCTCGTACTCGACCGGATTGCCGTCCATATCCTGCGCCTTGACGACCAGATGATACGAGCGGCGCACCTCGGCGTTGAAGCCGGGCACGGAGAGGCATCCTTCCTCGTAATACTGTTCGCCGTCGCGCTCGACGATTTCCGGGTTGGCCAGCATCAGCAGTTCGCCGGGTTTGCCGTCCTCGTCGCGCACATCGACGGTGATCACCCGCAGGGAAACCCCCACCTGCGGAGCGGCCAGACCGACGCCGGGTTCGGCGTACATCGTTTCGGCCATGTCGCGCGCCAATTTTTTCAGTTCTTCGTCGAACACGGTCACCGGCTCCGCTTTCTGCCGCAGGACCGGATCCGGATAAATGCGTACTCTGCGAATCGTCATCATGCTCCCTTGGCCAGTTCGGCTTTCTGGGCCGGCAGGTCGACATGGAAGGTCGTGCCGCGCCCCACTTCACTTTCCGCCCACAAACGTCCGTTGTGGTCTTTGACGATACCATAGCTGATCGACAATCCCAGCCCCGTGCCGTCGCCCACCGGCTTGGTGGTGTAGAACGGGTCGAACACCTTGTTCAGTTTTTCGGCGGGAATGCCCGGACCGGTATCGCTGATCGAAACCCGCGTATGATCCACCGTGGGGTGGATGGAAATGCGGATCTTCCCTCTGCCTTCGATCGCCTGAATGGCGTTATGGATGATGTTCATGAACACCTGGTTCAACTGGCCGGGCGAACCCAGCACCATGGGCACCACCTGATAATCGCGCTCGATCTCGATGCGGTTTTTGTATTCGTAGTAGAGAATCTGCAGCGTGGACTCGATGCCCTCTTCCAGGTTGACCGGCAGTTTTTCGCTGGAGTCCATGCGCGAGAAGGTGCGCAGGTTCTGCACGATCTGCTTCATGCGCTCCGCGCCGGTGCCGATGTTCTTGACGATCTTCTTCACGTCCTCGTTCAGGTACTCGTACTCGATTTCCTCTTTGACCTTGTCGATCTGCCCTTTGGCGTCTTCGGTCAGGTCGGTGCTTTCGTACTGGTTCATCAATTTCATGATCGAGGAGAGATTTTCGTCGAGCAGTTGCACCGAGGCGGAGACGAAGTTGAGCGGATTGTTGATCTCGTGCGCGATGCCCGACACCAGCACGCCGAGCGAGGCCATTTTTTCCGATTGCAGCAACTGCGCCTGCGTAGATTTCAGCTCCTCGTACGCTTGCTGGATTTCCTCGTTGACCCGGCGCAGCTCTTCGTTGGCCTTAGCCAGTTCGCGCGAACGGATTTCCACGTTGCGCTCGAGCTTGATGCGCTGGGTGACGTCGCGGGCCAACTCGATGCCGGCGATGATTTCGCCGTGCTCGTCGCGAATGGGGCTGCCGGTCGATTCGTAGTAATGCAGGCGGCCGTCCTTGGTGTACATGCGCCGCAGGCTGTGATGCACCTCGCCGGTGTCCATCGCCTTGCGCACGGGGCAGCCGCCGCAGATTTCGTTTTTGTGCTCGTAAACCTGGAAGCAAAATTCGCCGGTGTGGTCGCCGAAGTTTTTCACCAGCACGTCGTTGACGTAGATGATGCGCATTTCCTTGTCGACGATGGAGATGCCGTCGCCGATGCCGCGCAAAAAGGCTTCCATCCGCTCTTTCTCGGCGGCCAGTTCGGAGTCGAACGTCGCGCGGATCTGATCGGCCAGTTCGCGGCGGCGATCGTTGAGCAGCATGTCGAGTCGCTGGATCTTTTCACCGAGGCCGCCCAGTTCCTTGATCTCGCGTTCCTCGGCGCCGATCGTCGAACCGCCGTCGGCCAGACGGGTGGTCAACCCCTCGACGAAATCGAGGCGGCGAATGAACCACAGGCTGATGATGATGCCCACCGCGACGATCATCACCGCCGAGACCATGAGCAGCGAGAGATAGAAATAGTTGATCTGGTCGACGCGGACGAAGCCGACGATCGCGACCGTCAACGGCAACAGGGCAAGGGCCAGGAAAATCGCCAGGACCTTGAGTTTCAGGGATCGATTTTTCGTCTCGTTATTCATTCATCAACCGGGAGTCACCACAATGCGGTCACGGCCCCCTTCCTTGGCTTCATACAGAGCTTCATCGACCAGTTTAACCAGTCCTTCGCGATCCTCAACCTTGGGATGCGGGTAATAGGCGATCCCGATGCTGACGGTCAGATAAAAACGCTGTCCCTCCGGCGGGAGGAACGGATGGCTCTTGAGGTCGGCGTGAATGCGCTTGGCCAGGAACTTGGCGCGATCGATGCCGGTGTGCGGCAGAATGATCAGGAACTCGTCGCCGCCGTAGCGCGTAGGGAAGTCCGTCTCGCGAATGTTGCGGCGGATGATTTCCGTCGTGCGCCGCAACACGGCATCGCCGAACAAGTGCCCGAAGGTGTCGTTGATGTTTTTGAATTTGTCCAGGTCGATCATCATCACCGACAAGTAAAGGTTGTAGCGCTTGGCGCGGCCGATTTCGTTGTCGAGGATGTTGAGCATCTGACGATAGTTGAAAAAGCCGGTCAGGCCGTCGGTGACGCTGAGCTGTTCGAGCTTTTTGTTGGCCGATTCCAGCTTGGTGTTTTTGAGTTTGATTTCTTCCTGGGCCTTGATCAACTCGAGGTTGGCCTTGGCGAATTTTTCGCTCATCTCGATGGCCAACTCGCGCTGGCGGCGGTATTCGTCGGCGAGTTTTTCCATCTCGCTTTTCTGCTCGACGAGAATTTCGTTGACCTCTTCCAACTCGCGGTTCTTGTCGATGACGTCGTTGGTCAGGCGCTTTTTTTCGTCAACCAGGTCGTAGCGCTCCAGTTCCTGCGCCACCATTTCCTTGATCGCCGCCGGATCCCAGGGTTTGGAGACGAAACGCTGCACCTGCCCCTTGTTGATGGCGTCGACGGCGGTTTGCATGTCGCCGTAGCCGGTGATCAACATACGGCCGGTTTCCGGATGCTCCTGTTGCAGAATCGACAGCAATTCGATGCCGGAGATGCCGGGCATCCGCTGGTCGGTGATGACCAGGTGAACCGGTTCGGTCTTGAGAATTTCCAGCGCTTCTTCGCCGCTGCGGGCTTTAAATATTTTATTGCCTCGCCGCAACGTGGAAACAAGGAGATCGAGGTTCTCTTCTTCGTCATCGACAATCAAAATATGGTGCTTGTCGAGCTTCGCATTCTCTTTCGCTTCCCCAATCTTATCTTGCATACACCTCTCCCTTTTGAACCATAGAATACCAACCAAAGCCCGGCGGGATCAAGTTTGTACTACAACTTGTCTAGAGGACGGTTACCGGGTCGATATCGAGCTTGAAAGTGGCCGAAATTCCCTTCTGTTCGTTCAGGATATTGAGCAGGCGCGAGCACAGTTTATGCAAATCAGAAGCCTTTTCCGCTTTGATCAGCAACTGCCAGTGATGCTTACCGTGCAACCGATGCAGTAACGAGGATGCCGGCCCGAGCAAGGAAACGCCGGGAATGTCGGCGCGGTCGGTCGCGCGGGAAACGGCCTGGCGCACCGTCCGGCAAGCGGCCAGACCGGCCTTGGCATTGGGCGCGCTGATACGCAACACGGCCAGGCGCGCGGTCGGCGGATAATGCAATTCGGCGCGTCGAACAATTTCCTGCCGATAGAAACCCGGGAAATCATGCCGCACGGCGGCGGCGATGGCGTAATGCTCCGGCTGAAAGGATTGCAGCAGCACGAGCCCCGGTTTGTCGGCCCGCCCCGCCCGGCCGGCCACCTGGCTGAGCAGTTGGAAGGCGCGCTCGGCGGCGCGAAAATCCGGCAGCATCAGCGCCGCATCGGCATCGACGACGCCCACGAGCGTCACGGCGGGAAAGTCGTGCCCCTTGGCGACCATCTGCGTGCCGACGAGAATGTCGGCCTCTTTGCGCGCGAACCGGGTGAGAATGTCGACCAGATCGTTTTTCCCTTTGACCGTGTCGCGATCCAGGCGCAGCAGGCGCGCGTCGGGCAGCAGTTCGCCCACTTCGTTTTCCAGCCGCTCGGTGCCCATGCCGCCGTAAAACAAATTCACGCCGGCGCAATTGGGGCACACGGCGGGCGGCGGCGCCTGATGGTCGCAGTAATGGCAGCGCAGCACGTTGCGCTTTTCATGGAAGGTCAACGAGATGTCGCACAGCGGGCATTGCAACGGCTGGCCGCATTCAAGACAGAAGGCGTAAGTCGAAAAGCCGCGCCGGTTGAGAAAGAGAATCGCCTGTTCGCCGGCGGCCACGGTGACGCGCAGTTGTTCGGCCAACGCTTGCGAAAGCACCCGGTGCACGCTGGTCTGTTTGCGCGGCGGCTCGGGCGGCGGCGGTTCGTCCTTTTTCCGCCGGCGACGTTTTTGCCGTTCCATTTCGCGGCGCATGTCCACGACCTCGACGCGCGGCATGGGCGCGCCGGTCGGACGCTGCGTCAGTTCCAGCAATTGGTAACGGCCGACCTGAACGGCGTGGTAGGTTTCCAGGCTGGGCGTGGCCGAGCCGAGCACGACCGGGCATTGGCGCAGCGTGCCCAGCTTCAGCGCCAGATCGCGCGCGTGATAAGTGACGCCGTCGTCCTGCTTGAAGCTGGCTTCGTGCTCCTCGTCCACGATTATCAGCCCGAGGTCGTCGAAGGGCGCGAACAAGGCGCTGCGTGCGCCGATCACCACGCGGGCTTCGCCGCGTTTCATCTTGCGCCACATGTCGTAGCGTTCGCCGTCGGACAGGCGCGAATGATACGGGGCAACGCCCTCGCCCAGGCGGCAGATGAAGCGACCGAGGAACTGCGGCGTGAGCGCGATTTCGGGCACGAGGACGATCGCCGCTTTGTTTTGCGCCAAACATTGCGCGACCAGTTGCATGTACACTTCGGTCTTGCCCGAGCCGGTGACGCCGTGCAGACAGAAGGCCTCGTAACGCCCGGCGCGCAACGGCTGCGCGACGCGGTCGACGGCCGCCCGTTGCTCGGCGTGCAACACGACTTCCTGCGCGGCGAAACAGCCGACGTCCAGATCGACGTCGCGGTAGACCTCGCGGCTGGAGGCTTCGACCAGCCCGGCGGACACCAGCAGATTCAACGTGGGCCGCGCGTTGGGCAATTGTTCGTTGATCGCCGGCAGGCCGATCCAATCGCCGGCGGCGGCCAGCAATTGCAGCACGGCGGCGCGCTTGGGCGAACGGCGACCGACCATCGCCAGTTCATCCTCCAGGTCGATGCCCGGCCGCAGGCGCCACACCGATTCGGTTTTGCGTTTGGCGGTCAGCGGCGCGAGACGGTAGCGCTTTTCCAAAAAGCCCCAGCGCAGCAGGTGGAGGATTTGCCCGCGGATGTCTTCGCCCAGACGCGCGGTCAGCGTCGCCTCGGACAATTCCTCGCCGGCGGTGAGTTGCCCCAGAATGCGCGCGTGCAGCGGATCGATCAGCGGGCCGCTCAGCGCGCGCCGGCCGGCCTCGCTGAGGGCGAGCACCGGGCGCGTGCTTTTGAACAGCCCCGCGGGCAGCGCGGTGCGGATCACCTCGCCCAGCGGCGCGAAGTAGTAATGGGCGATGAATTTGTAAAACTGCAACTGCGCTTCGCCGAAGGCCGGTTCGGGATCGGGAATCTCGACGACGTCGCGCAGTTTTTCCACCGGCGATTGCGCGGGTAGATCGACGATGAAACCGGTGACGATGTTGCGCCGCCCGAAGGGCACCTGCACGCGCACGCCGACCTGCGCCTCGGCGCGCAATTCCGGCGGCAGACGATAATGGAACGTGCCGTGGACGGGCAGCCCGACGGCGATTTCGGCAATCGCGTCGGGTCCGGCGGCGCGCTGGGCCATGGATTATTGTCCCAACTTGCGGATCAGCTCCAGCAGGCGCGGACGCAGCTCCTTGCGCTTCATGCCGTAAATCAGGTTGGCCTGGATGAAACCGTATATGTCGCCAGCGTCGTAACGTTCGCCCTCGAATTCATAAGCGAGAATGCCCTGCTCCTGGTTGAGCTTGATCAGCGCGTCGGTCAGCTGGATCTCCCCGGCCACGCCCGGCTGCGTGTTGGCCAGGATTTCGAAAATGTGCGCCGGCAGGATGTAGCGACCGATGATGGCGATGTTCGACGGCGCGTTGCCCTTGGGCTTTTCCACCATGCGGCGGATTTTCCAAATGCGGTCGGCGACCGGCTTGGGATCCGGATCGATGATGCCGTAGCGCTCGGCCTTGTCCATCGGCACGCGGAAAGCGGCGATCACCGGCGAGTTGTATTGGGCGGCCACGTCGACCATCTGCTTGGTCGCGGGCACCTCGGCGTCGATCATGTCGTCGCCCAGCAGCACGGCAAAGGGCTCGTCGCCGATGAAGTGACGCGCCGACAAAATCGCATGGCCCAGGCCCAGCGCCTGTTTCTGGCGGACGGAATGCACCTCGACCGCGCGACTGATTTCACGGATCGTCTGCAGGCGCTCGAGATCGCCCTTCTTCTCCAGAAACGCCTCCAGGCCGTTGTCGATATCGAAGTAATCCTCGATCGCGCCCTTGCCGCTGGCGGTGACAAAGACGATTTGGCGGATGCCGCTGCGCCAGGCCTCCTCGACGATGTAATGGATCGTCGGACGATCGACGATGGGAAACAGCTCTTTGGCCACCACTTTCGAGGCGGGTAGAAAACGCGTGCCCAATCCGGCCACCGGAATGACTGCTTTGGTTACTTTCACCGTTTAACCTTTCCGCGGTTCATGTGGTCGATAAATGGTGCTGACATCGGTAGGGTAGCGGTCCGTCCCGGCGGTGTAAAGATCGAGTTGGTTTTGACATCACCGGCGTTTTCCGCTAGCGTTTGCGCCAGTATCAATCGACGGAGAACGAATGATCCGCCAGTTTGTGTGTGTATCGTTGTGCCTTATTCTTTTGGGCTTGTTGGCCGCCCCGGCCCACGCCTATCGCTATTGGGGCACCAAGCCGCTGGGCATGGGCGGTGCTTATTCGGCGATGGCCGACGACGCCAGCGCGATTCATTGGAATCCCGCCGGATTGACCATTTACAACGATAAGAAACGCGTTTCGCTCGATTTCAACTACGAACGCCACCAATACCTGCTGGGCGATTATAAATTCCTGTACGAAGACGAACTGACCGTGGACGAAGACGACAGCTTCGCCGGCGAATACTACTTCGACGAACCCGATCCGGTGGATTGGAACGAACGCAAGGTGCGCGACCTGTACCACCTATCGTTGATCGACGGCAAGACGACCAAGGTGATGGTCGCCGGGCTGGCGTTTACCGCCTACAACTTTCCGATGAACACCTTCCAGGAAGGCTCCGACTACAGCGCCGACCTGGCCCTCGCCTTCGGCAACTGGGAAATGTTCTCGTTCGGCATGACCGGCCGCTATCAAGCCACCGCCGAGGACTCGACCGGCGAATTCGACATGGACGTGGGCGCGCTGTTGAACGCGGGTCCGGTGATCAGCATCGCCGCGGTGGGGCGGAACATTTTCGGCAACGACGAACCGCGGCTGGTGCGGCGGGAAATCGTGCTGGGCGTCGCCGGGCACGCGCTGGATTACGCCAGCCTGAGCGTGGAAAGCTCCAAGGTGTTCGACGTCACCGACGTGGACGGCACGTTCAACTTTGCGGTGGGCGCCGAAGGCAAGCCGGTCAAGCAGTTGGCGTTGCGCGCGGGCTTCGACTGGGACCAGGTCGATTCGGCGCGCCTTTGGTCGTTGGGCGTGGCGTTCCTGGACGTTCAGGGCTCGTTGGGCTACACCTTCCAGGGCGACATCGACGAAGTGCGCAATTACGTGCATTCGCTGCAAGTCAGCATCATGTTCTAGTCCGCTTATTCCACGATAAAAACTTTTCTCCGACCGCGCCGCCGGATCGCGAATGTGTTATATTGTCAACAAGTGCGGCCGACAGAAAACGACGACCATTGCCGGGAGGGAGCGACGATGAAAACGCAGGATGCATATATCCATCAAATCATCGAAAAACAGGCCCGCAAGTGGCTCATGTTCAGCCAGGCGAAAAAGGAACAGAAGGCGAAGGCCCTACCGGTTATTTACATTTCACGCCAACCGGCGAGCGGCGGGCACCACGTGGCGGCGAAGGTCGCCGAGCTGCTGCAATTCGATCTGTTCGATCGCGCGCTGCTGATGAAGGTCGCCGAGGACGCCAAAATGAGCTCGCACGTGGTGGAAACGCTCGACGAAAAAAGCCGCTCGTTCCTGCTGGACTGGATGGGCGCCTGGGCGAAGGATCACCTGTGGTTCGACGATTACCTGGGTTCGCTGATGCGGGTGATCGGCACGATCCAGCGGCACGGCAACGCGGTGATCGTCGGGCGCGGCGCCGGATTCATCATTCCGGAAGGGCAATGTATGCGCGTGCGCATCATCGCGCCGCTGGATTTGCGCATTCAGAACGAATGCGAGGACAAAAGCATCGACACCGACGAGGCGCGCAAGAACGTCATCACCCTGGAGAACGAACAAAACGCCTTCGTGCAACGGTATTTCGACAAGGATCTGACCGACCCGTTCAATTATCACCTGGTGATCAACATGGCGAAGGTGAGCATCGAGGACGCCGCCGCGGCGATCGCCGGCCTGTACCGCTCCTGGAGCAGCGAACGTAAAGACCATAGTTGACGGGTGGAGTTTTTTCATCATCCGCATTAAAACCGTGCAACCCTTGACACGATGGTTATCGTTTGAACAAGCGAAAAACTCTTGCCTAGAGGAGTGAACAATGTCGGTTAAAAAGGGACTCATCGCGCTGCTGGCCCTGGCGACGATCGTCGCGGTTTACGGTTTCGCCTCACCGGTCACGGCCCAACAGAAGCTTGATCAACAAACGCAAAACGCACTGACCACGGCGCTCAATGACGAGTACAAAGCCCAGGCGCTATACGCGAAAATCCTGGCCAAATTCGGCGCGAAGACCAAGCCGTTCAGCCACATCATCACGGCCGAGGAACGCCACATCGAGTTGCTCAAGCCGTTGTTGAAGCAATATGGCGTGGCGATCCCGGCCAACGATTGGGCCGATCGTTTGTCGGCGCCGGCCACCTTGCTGGAAGCCTGCCAGCAGGGCGTGGTGGCGGAAAAAGAAAACATCAAGATGTACGATGAATTTCTCGGCTTCGTGAAGGAAAAGGATATCCGCGATATGTTCAAGTACCTGCGCAACGCCAGCGAGAAAAATCACCTGCCCGCTTTCGAACGGTGCGTCGATCGCGAAGGCGACATGGGGCGCGGGCGCGGTCAGGGCCAGGGACAGGGACAAGGCCGGGGGCGCGGCCAGGGCGGCGGCGGTTACTATCGCCGATAATCAAGGAAATTTATTCGGAAAAACGCCTCGCGCACCTCCGTTGATACGAGGTATTTGGAAAAACAAGCACAATTCCCGCCTCCGGCCGCCTCTATTACTCTAAATATTTTTATACCTTCCATATTTTTCACTAAAGTGCATCGGAGAACTTACCGAACCCTTATGAGAAGGGTTATTTTCTTATGCACCAAAAAACTACCACAAGCAAACAGCGATCCGCTCGCTTACGTGCCTGGAGCGAAAAACTGTTTAATGCCTGTGATATCAATAAATTATCCAACAATTTGCACAACATGACGCCTTCCATTTCCGAGGAGGAGGAAGGCATTATCACAATAATCAACCCGGATTTTCGCATTGTGCGCATCTCCCCCGCCCTGGCGGAGACACTTGGTCGAGAACCCAAGCGGATGGTCGATACTCCGGTGGAAGACCACCTGACGACCGAATCGATCGAGATTTTCTGCCGGCTGCTGGATAAAGCGGCGAAACACAAGGCGCCACCCGGGACCACCGACGACGCTTCGCTGGAAGCGGAGCTGACCTGGCTGGGCGAACAAGCCGCGGTGGTCAGAATGCCGACCGCCGTATCCATATTGCGCAACGACGACGGCGATTGGTTGGGCTTCGTCTGGAAGCACAGGGAAGAGAATAAGGCCATCGACGCTTCGCCGGAAGCCCGCCTGCAGATGATTTCCCGGATCACTTCGGCCGTGATGCAAGAAAATGATTCCCGCCGCCTGCTTTCCCGTTGTTCCGAAATCATCGCGGCATTCCTGCAAGCCACCGCTTTCGGTTCCTATCTGTTGACGCCCGATCGTCAACTGGCGATTTTGCAGACGGCACACGGGGTGCCGCGAACGGTGTTGCAGAAAATATCCGTGGTGCCCCTGCATGACAGCGAATTGAATGAATTGTTTATCAACAGCCGGATTCTCACCGCCCGACAATTGAGCACATTCGATTCCATTCCCGGTTTTCAGTACCGGGGAACGATCGCCCTTCCCCTGCTTTCACCGCAAGCCGCGATCGGGTGTATGACCTTCATCCTGCCCACGGCAATCACGGAAACGAACGACCTGTTTTCAACCTTGCGCGATGCGGGACGGATCGTCGGTAACGGTCTGTCGCGCATTCAGGCGGAAGAAAACGCTTTGTACGCCGAACGGAAATTCCAACATCATTTCCAACACGCGTCCGACGTTCATTGCACGATCAATTCCGACATGGAACTGATCGACATCTCCGCGTCGTGCGAGGCGATTTTCGGCCATGATCCGGCGCGGTATATCGGCATGCGCCTGGTGGATCTGCCGTTTCTCGACGAGGAAAACAAAAGTCGACTGATCAAGCATTTTCGACTGAAGCTCGAGGAAAAAGTCGTACCGCGATCCGTCTACGAAATCACCGACGCGTGCGGCGCCAAACGGAAAATCGAACTGCTGTCGATGCCGCTGAGACGCAACGGAAAGATCGATGCCCTCAGTTGCCTGGTGCGCGACATCACCGAGGCGGTTTGGAACACCAAGTTGCAGCGCGATTTCCAACAAGGGTTGGAGGACATCATCAACTTCCTGCCCGACCCGACCTTCGCCATCGATATGGAAGGCCGCGTAATCCTGTGGAACAAGGCGCTGTCCGATCTCAGCGGCACCAATCCGCAGGAGATGATCGGCCGCACCAACGAGGAATATTCGCGCATTTTTTACGGCCATCAACGGCTGATGCTGATCGACCTGGCGCTCAATCCGCCCGAGAACGTCAAGCAGACGTTCCCCTTCATCGAATGCACCGGCAATACGCTCGCCGCGGAGATGTACACGCCCAATCTGAAAAACAGCGGCATGTTTTTGTGGGGCAGCGCCTGCCCGCTATACGACCTGGAAGGAAGGAAGATCGGCGCGATCGAGACCATGCGCGACATCACCAAGATCAAGCAGATCGAGGCGGCGTTGCGCCAAAGCGAATCGCGCTACCGGCTGTTGGCCGAAAACGTCACCGACATCATCTGGACAATGGACCTGAACTGGCAGCTCACCTACCTGAGTCCGTCGGTGGAATTCCTGCTGGGCTATGAGGCGGACAATCCGAGCAAATTCGACATCCGGCGGCTCATCGGCGACAACACGTTCCGCTTCCTGCAGAAAATGCTCAGCGAGGAACTGGCCAACGATCCGTGCCAGGAACGGATGGTCGGCCGTTCGCGTACCTTCGAAATGGAGCACCTGCGCAAGGACGGCACCAAGGTGTGGGTCGAGCAGAAGGTCTCGTTCCTGCGCGACAGAAACAACGTGCCGGTCGGGTTGATGGGCATCGCGCGCGACATCTCCGAGCGGATGAAAGCCGAGGAGGCGATCCGCATTTCGGAGGATAAATTCCGCAAAGCCTTCGAAGCCAGCCCGGACATCATCACGATCAGCACGCTGGACAAGGGCATCTTCCGCGACGTCAACGAAGCCTTCGAACACAAATCCGGATACCGGCGGGCCGAAGTGATCGGGCACTCGATCGGCGAGTTGAATTTCTGGGAGGACGAAGCGCGCCGGGAGGAGATCGTCAAGCAGATTCTGGCGAAACAATACGTTACCGACATGGAAGCCAGTTTCCATACGCGCAACGGCCAACGATTGGTGGCGTTGTTTTCCGGCGGCATTATCGAGATCGGCGGCGAAAAATGTCTGCTGACCGTATTGCGGGACATCACCGAACTCAAACACAACGATGAAGAGCGCAAGAAACTGGAAATTCAATTGCAGCAGGCGCAAAAGATGGAGGCCATCGGGCGCCTGGCCGGCGGCATCGCGCACGACTTCAACAACCTGCTGACCGGCATCATCGGCAACATCGACATGGCGATGCTCGATTGCCCGAGCAGCCTGATGGACTACCTGAACAACGCCAACGAAACGGCGCGACGCGGCGCGGATCTGGTGCGGCAGTTGCTGACCTTCTCGCGCAAGAGCCAAACCGACTACCGGGTGATCGATCCGATCGCCATATTCAGCGAAGTCAATCGGATGCTGCGCGAGACGCTGGACAAACGCATCGCCCTCAAGAGCCGCATCGATCCGGAGACCTGGCCGATCAAGGCCGACGCCACGCAGATCCACCAGGTGATCATGAACCTGTGCATCAACGCGCACGACGCCATCCAGGAATTGCTGGAAAGCGACCGACGCCGCTGGGACGAGTTCTTCCTGTTGATCGAAATGGGCAACGCGGAAATCGACGAGGCGTATTGTCAGATTTATCCTTACGCCAAACCCGGTCAGTACATGTACATCAGCATCACCGACAACGGACCGGGGATGGACGATAAAACGCGACTGCATCTATTCGAGCCGTTTTTCACGACCAAGAAAATCGGCAAAGGCACCGGGTTGGGGCTGGCGACCGCCTTCGGCATCATCAAACAGCACCGGGGGTGGATCAACGTATACAGCCGTCCCGGCGCGGGCTCGACCTTCCGCTTCTACCTGCCGCGCAGCAACGAGGAGATCATAGCCGGCGACGGTTCGCCGGTCGATATGGACACGCCCGGCGGCACCGAAACGATCTTGCTGATCGACGACGAAGAAGTCATCCGCAAGCTGGGCAAGGCCATTCTGGAGCGCAAGGGCTACACGGTGCTGTTGGGATGCGACGGCCGCGACGGGCTGGAGGTTTTCTGCCGCGAACAGGAACACATCGACCTGGTGATTCTGGATCTGACCATGCCGCACCTTTCGGGATTGGAAGTACTGCAGCAAATCAACCTGGTGGCGCCGGAAACGAAGGTCATTATGTCCAGCGGCTATACCGACCAAAAACGCGCGGACAAACTGCGCCGCCTGGGCGCGGCCGGCTTCGTCGCCAAGCCGTACAACATCAAACAATTGGCGGAAAACGTGCGGCAGATCCTCGATCAGGACGTTGTCGACAAATCGCAAACGGCCTGATCCTCGTCGGCGAAATAGCAGCAATTCAACTTGTAGTTGCAGGTGGCGGCGCAATCGCGCATCGCCGCGCGCACCTTTTGCGCCCGCTCGCCGTTCCAGATCACGGCCGGATCGTCGTCGATCGTGCCGATCGCGCCGTGGCGTTCGCACAGTTGAATGTTGCCCCCGACGGTCACCTGCAGCATGTTGTGCATCGCCAGACAGGGATAGGACGCGCCCAACTCACGCGGATCGGTGAAGTAGCGTCGCCACATGGCGAATTGCGAGTACGGATTGTTGATTTTCGCGCCGTCGCGTTTGAGCGCCTCCAGGTTGTCGATGGTCGAGAGGACGACATCCAGTTGCTCGCGCGTGCGCGGCCACAAGGGGCTGAGTTTGAAGAAATCCTCGGACCAGCCGCGGGCCAGCGTCGGCACCACCGCCTGAAACTGCATGACGCCGAAGCCGGTCATCTGGCGCAGGATGCCCACCAGTTCGGGCAGGCTGTGGGCGTTGAGCGCATGAATGACCATCACCGCGTTGACGTTCAAGTCGGTGTTGTGGGTCAGGTAGTAGATGATATCCAGAATGCCGGCATACAAGCCCGGCCCGTTGCGCAACCGGTCGTGCAGTTCGCCCACGCCGTCCAGCGACAGGTTGATCACCTCGACGCCGGCGCCGAGCAAACGCTTGACGCGCTCGACGTTGAGCAACGCGCCGTTGGTGTTGAGCACCGGGATGTGGCCGATTTGGGAGATTTTCGCCACGTAATCGTAGATGCGCTTGTGCATCAACGGCTCGCCGCCGGTGAGAATGAACATCAGCGGATCGGGCAGCCACGCGCCGAGACGATCGAAAAAGGCGAGCATCTTTTCCGGCGGCGCTTCCTCGGCCTGCGAGGTGGGCACCTGGCACATGTCGCAAAACAGGTTGCAGCGCAACGTCACGTTCAGGTTGATGACCCGCGGGTATCCTTCGCGCCGATAATCGAAGTAGTTATAGGGATGCGGTTTCGTTTTGTTCGGCACTCGCTGCGCTCCTTTTGCCCACGCTTAGCGAGTATAGCCACGCGGCGCGGCAACGACAAGACAAACCGGCCGGGCGCTCACGCTTCGGTGATTTTGGTGATGAAGTTGCTGACGATGTCGTGGCGGAATTCCTCGCCGTAGGTGAAGCCGCCGCGCTCGCCGACCTTGCCGGCCCAGGCCTTAATGTACATTTCCAGCGCCGGGCGGTAGTTGTCGCGGTCGAGCATATCCAGCTTGTCGGCATCGACGCCCGCGGCGGCCAGGCTGAGGCGAAAATCGTCGACGGTCAGTTTCATCTGGCTGTCGTGCGCGCATAACGCGTCGATCTTCACGTTGATGTATTCGGTGACGTCGACGATCTTGTTCACCTCGCGCGGGCTTTTGGCGAAGTAGTAGTACTCGGGCACGACGTGCGGCTGCAATCCCTCCGCGCGGATGTGCTCGGGATGGTACAGCGGCAGATGAGCGAAGCCGGCCGCTTCGACGGCGGCCATGCCGACGACGCGATGATCCGGGTGCGATTCGTACGGCGCCCACGGATCGAAGGTCATCACGGTATACGGTTTGATTTTGCGCACGAAGCGCATGAACTTTTCGCGAACCTCGTTAAGCGGAGTATCGTTGAGAAAGCCGTCGGGGTAATCGAGGAAGAATATTTCCTTCTTGCCGATGATCCGCGCCGCGTCACGCGCTTCGCGATCGCGACTTTGAGAAATCAGCTCGGCGGCTTCCAGCTCGAAGCTGCCGCGTTCGTTGTTGGTGGCAATCACTTCGTAGACGGCCCGCCCCTGCGCGGCGAAACGGGCGATGGTGCCGCCGCAAAAGAATTCCGCATCATCCGCGTGCGCGGTGAACAACAATACCGGCCCTTTGTTCATCTCATTCCCCATGTGCGAGTTTCGAAGCACTATAAGCTTTTTCGCAACGCCCAACAAGGAGAGCCCGTCCGCCGCGACATGAATATGAGATATTTCAACTATTCATTCCCCCGCCTTTTCCCGGTCGCAATCAAGGCGGATAAAGGGTTTATTTTCAAAGAAAATTCCTGGAAGCGCGTCAAGGGCGCACCTTGACACTCGCCGACGCCACCGCCTATACTTTGCGGGCACGAATGATGCGTTAAACAAAGTCAATTCACGATCTTGGAGTACCAATGCGGAAGTATTGCCTGCTCGTACTTGTGGTATGTCTCGTACTTTCGGCGCTCGTCGCCCATGCCGACAGCCTCGACAGCCTGATGGGCTGGCCCTACAACCTCCCGTTGACACCCGGCTTGAATTACTCCACCTGGGATCCCATCGGCGCGCAACCGATCGCCCGCCGCGTCAACAACCTGGTGTATCCGGTGTTCGGTCTGCCGGCGTTGGCCGAACCGGGAGAAACGATACGCGTCATAGTGAAATATCCAAACGGAGCGGTTTATCTCAATCCGCAAGAATGGCAAGTGCGCCTGACCACGAACTTCCAGAATCCGTTCGACGCTTATGCCGAAGTCGGCGACGCCGTGCGGCAGAATTACGACATGACCGTGTTTGCGGTCGAGTACGACATGGCGTCTTCCACCTATCATCTGACGTGCGAAGTGCCCTGGGGCGCGCCGGAGGACCTGTTCAGTTTGATGGTCGCCACCGACGACATTCTCGATTATCAACCGGCATGCGTTAAGGTTTTGGAGGAAATCGGCGACACGTTCACCTTTGCGCATCTGTGCGACATCCAGGTGGACGACGTAACCGGTCTTGCATTAAGCAACCAATTGAACAACGGCGCGTATCCCATTGACGGCGACAAAACGAGCGCCGAGGCGGTTTTCGAAAACCAGATGCTGCGCGAATTGCCGCTGCTCAACCCGGATTTTGCGCTGGTGACCGGCGACCTGGTCGTGGGTCTGCATTACGAGTCGGAAATCGAATACTACGTGCACATCTCGCAACAGACCAAAGTGCCGTTGTTCATGGTTCCGGGCAACCACGACGGCTACAGCTATTTCAATTGGACGCCGAGCCTGCAGCAGGACGGCGAGGAATATTACGCCCGAATTCTCGGCCCGCTTTATTACAGCTTCACAGTCGGGCCGTTGCACTTTGTGATGATCAACAGCTATGACGGCACGCCGATTCGCCGTTCGGCAGGCCAGATGGCGGTGGCCTCGCCGGTCGACAACTGGGGGGGCTTCCTAAGCGAAGAGCAACTGGGATGGATCGCGCGCGACCTGGACGAAGCCGACGAAGCCGGGCTGACCAGCATGTTGTTCATGCACCATGATCCGCGCGGGCCGTACACGGCGAACAAGCCCTACCCGACCAATCCGTTCCTGGGCGACGGCAGCGAATACTGGAACTACGAATCGGCCGAGTGGGACTCGAATCCATACGACACGATCAGCAACGAAACGCCGCAAAACAACACGGGCGTCAAGCTGATGAACCTGGTCAAACAGCATCACGTGTCGCACGTGTTCATCGGGCACAATCACTTCGACCAATTCTGGCAATTCAATACCGACGATCCGATTTTCGACCGCGAGGGCAATCCGGTCGGCGCGAGCATCACCTCGGCGCGTCCGTTGACGATCGTGCAAACGACAACGATGTCGGCGGGAGTGGATGATCCGGCGAGCTACAACGGCTATCGTCTGATGGAAGTGGTCGACGGTTACGTACAGAGCATCAATTTCATCGACAACGACGAAATGCGCGTGCAGAGCGTGCCGGGCGGCAACCTCTGGTACGAGGAAATCAACAACGACGGCACGTCGGACGACGCGATGATCACGGTGGTCAACGCGATGCCGACCGACCTG
>Ga0116164_10000093_pt1 | contig 88345 bp, 68 predicted proteins | sample AD_UKC109_MetaG_FD_89888 | JGI IMG/M metagenome (GOLD analysis project Ga0116164, IMG submission 89888) | Active sludge microbial communities of municipal wastewater-treating anaerobic digesters from Hong Kong - AD_UKC109_MetaG | ecosystem: Engineered > Bioreactor > Anaerobic > Digestate... | reverse complement strand
TGTGCATCTGGAGGCTCTACGGAGAAGCCCGGCTGAATATGGAACGGCAACGAAAAGAACGACGGTAACAAGAACAAACACCTGACGGATAAACAACAGCCCCCGCTGTGCAAGGCGGGGGCTGTTGTACTTTGATGCCCTATTCTACTTAAACTTCTTCGACCCATCCGAAGGTCTTTTGCACTGCCTTTTGCCAGCCACGATATCTCTCTTCCCTGTTTTCTTGTCCCATAACGGGAGACCATCTCTGATCTTCTGACCAGTTTTGCTTCAGTTCGTCGAGGTTGGACCAGAATCCCACCGCGAGCCCGGCGGCATAGGCGGCCCCGAGGGCCGTCGTCTCGGAGACAACGGGTCTGATAACCGGAACATTCAGAATATCCGCCACAAACTGCATGAGTATATGATTGCGAACCATCCCGCCGTCCACCTTGAGCGCAGACAGCTCCACACCGGAATCCTTGTTCATCGCCTCCACCATATCCCGCGTCTGATAGGCGCTGGCATCCAGTACGGCCCGGGCGATGTGCCCCTTGTTCGCGTACTGTGTCAGGCCGGCGATCACGCCTCGTGCGTCACTGCGCCAGTATGGGGCGAAGAGCCCGGAAAAAGCGGGAACGATATAGATACCGCCGCTGTCGGCAACGGTACCGGCCAGCGCCTCGATCTCCGACGAGGTCGATATGAGGCCGAGGTTGTCCCTCACCCACTGCACGAGGGCTCCGGCGATAGCAATGGAGCCTTCGAGACAGTAGACCGGTTTGTCGTCGTTTATCTGATAGGCCAGCGTGGTAATCAGGCCATGGCTGGAGGGAACCGGGGTTGTACCAGTATTGAGCAGCAGAAAGCAGCCGGTTCCATAGGTATTCTTGGCTTCTCCTCTTTCAAAACAGGCCTGCCCCACAAGGGCGGCCTGCTGGTCTCCCAGAGCGCCGCATACCGGAACACTCCACACCAACGGTCCGTCCACGGATGTAACACCGCGAGAATTTCCGTTGCAGGACGGAATGATAGCGGGCATCATCCGCCGTGGAATATCGAGGATAGTCAGGATGTCGTCGTCCCATTCGAGCGAATGAAGGTCCATGAGCATGGTGCGGCTGGCGTTGGTCACATCGGTCACATGGATGCCGCTATCGGGCCCGCCGGTCAGCCACCAGATGATCCAGCTCTCCATGGTGCCGAAGAGTGCCTTTCCCCTGCGGGCGTCTTCACGCACTCCGGCAACAGTGTCCAGTATCCATTTGATCTTCGGCCCTGAAAAATAGGTGGCGATGGGTAGGCCGGTCTTCTCACGAAATCTGTCCTGGCCTCCGTCGCCGGCCAGCTCACGGCAGATCTCCCCCGTACGCGTGCACTGCCAGACTACGGCGTTTGCGTACGGTCTTCCCGTTTCTCTGTCCCAGATCACCGTGGTCTCACGCTGGTTGGTGATGCCGATCGCCGCCAGATCCTTCCCGGAGATCCCGGACCTGTGCAGGGCGCCACGGATAACATCACCTGTATTGTTCCATATCTCAAGGGGGTCGTGTTCCACCCACCCGGGTTTGGGGAAGATCTGCCTGTGTTCCTTCTGATCGAGACCCACGATATTTCCGCCGCGATCAAAGATGATAAATCGCGTGCTGGTTGTCCCCTGATCCACAGCTCCGACATATTCCGCCATCTTCAGACATCTCCTCCGTCAGATATGTTTCACAAGCCATGCTTCCAGATCGTCTAATGCGTGCTTCCGCAGTTTCTCTGTCTCGTTGTATATCTCGTGATAGGAATCTTTATAGATGTACAGTGTTTTGTCGACAGAACCTGCCGCCTCAAAGAAAGCGGCGGACGTGCCGGCATTCACCAGCTGATCATCTCCTGCCAGTTGCATCAACAGAGGAAGTTTGATCCGGACAGCCGAACCGCATGCCGTTTCCATGGCCGAAAGAAACTCGGTAAACCAGCGCGCACTCACCCGGTCGTGAACCAGGGGATCATCCCGGTAAGCCCGGACCACCCCTTCATCATGACTGATCTTCGTCACCTCCAGCCCGTTGGTGAGACTGAGGGTCGGCCAGAGGGTGGACATAATCCTGCCGACATATGCCTTGACGGCTGGGATATCGGTAGTCACCCCGAGTGCAGGTGAAGAGGCGATCACACCGTCTATCATTTCGGGAAAGGAGGCGGCAAAGCGAAGGGCAACAAGTCCTCCCATGCTATGCCCAAGGAGGAAGATCTTCACGTTTTCGGCCATTCCATTCCTGGCAATCTCAGCAAGTGTCTGAAGATCTTTTACATACTGATCAAAGGAAGAGACATGCCCCCTGCGGCCACCACTCCGTCCATGTCCCCGGTGATCCGGTGCCCACACATCTATACCGAGGGGAATAAGTCGTTCAATAATGTTGGTATAGCGTCCGGAATGTTCGCCCAATCCATGGGCGATTATCATTCGAGCCTTCTCCGAGTCTGTCCGATATCTTCGGTAGAAGATCTCCAGACCGTCTGTGCTTCTGAAGCTTTCATATTCAGCGGAGTATTCGGCCATACAGGTACCCCCCATGCCCCTTGTTTACACCGAACAGCAAGTTTGCAAGTATCCGGATCTGCACAGCTGCCGCAGGCAGCGTCTTCGCACAGATCCGCACCGCCTCGATATTCTCTATACTCTTATTATCAACTCCTGAGCAGGATCTCTTCCAGTTTTTCCAGCGCTTCCTTCAATTTTTTGGGGTCTGAGCCTCCCGCCTGGGCCATATCCGCACGGCCGCCGCCCTTCCCTCCGACAATCGGGGCTATCTCTCCGACGATCTTTCCCGCGTTATATCGGTCCGTCAGGTCCTTCGTCACGACGCACAAGAGCATGGCCTTGCCTTCCACCCGGCTCCCCAACAGGACGATTCCCGACGAGATCTTGTCGCGCACCTTATCTCCGAAATCACGAAGGGTCCGTACATCAGGCACATCGACCACGGATGCGAGCATCTTCACGCCCTTTACTTCACTGATCTTATCCAGGAGATCGGAGGAATCCTTCGTCGCAAGTTTCCCTTTCAAGGCTTCGATCTCACGTTCAAGATCTCTCTGGGTTTTCAGCAGCTTTTCCACTCGTTTGTTTAGTTCGAGCGGAATCGCCTTGACGAGCCGGGCCGAGGTCTTCAGTTCCTTTTCCACCGCCTCGGCGTATTTAACGGCCTCGCCACCGGTCACCGCTTCGATCCTTCTCACGCCCGCTGCTATGGACGACTCACCGACGACCTTCAGGAATCCTATATCTCCCGTCCTGAGGACATGGGTGCCGCCGCACAGTTCCATGCTGTAATCCCCCATTCGAACGACACGAACCGTATTGCCGTACTTCTCGTCAAAAACCGCCGTCGCACCGGTCTGCATGGCCTCTTCACGGGGCAGGACACGGGTATCGACCGGCATATTGTTCCTGATATAGGCATTGGCGATACGTTCCACCTCCTCGATCTCGTCGTCTTCGATCTTTGCGAAATGGGTAAAGTCGAAACGGAGCCGCTCCGCGTTGACAAGAGAACCGGACTGCTTGACATGATCCCCCAAGACCCGTTTCAGCGCCGCCTGCAGGATATGGGTCCCTGAGTGGTTCGCCTCTATGGCACGGCGTATCCCTTCGTCCGTCTTCAGATTAACGCTGTCGCCGACACTGAAGGTACCTTTCTTGACCTTTCCTATGTGGGTGAAGAGATCATCGAGCGGTTTCTGGGTATCCCACACATCAAAGAAGGCAGAATCTCCTTCAATAACACCGACATCCCCAATCTGACCGCCGACCTCGCCATAAAAGGGAGTCTTTTCGACGAATATCTCTCCCCGCTCTCCCTCGGCAAGGGAATCCACCGGTTGATTTTCCTTCAGGATGGCAACGATCCGCGACGAGGCCTCGGTATTCCCCTCATATCCGACAAACTCCGTTTTTATTCCATCCATGGAAAGTTTACGATACACACTGGCGACTTCTTCCTCCCCACTGCCTTTCCAGGCTTCCCGCGCCTTGTTTCGCTGGTCTTCCATGGCGGCATCAAATCCTCCCATATCCAGCGTCAGGTCATGAGCCCGGGCAACCTCCGCCGTCAGATCGGTCGGGAATCCGAAGGTGTCGTAAAGCCGGAAGACGACATCACCGGAGATGACCGTCATCCCCGTGCGCTTGAGAGAGGCGATTTCATCGTTCAGGATCTTCAGTCCCGTATCGAGGGTTTCCATGAAACGCTGTTCTTCATTGACGACGACCTTCCGTACATACGATTCCCTGTCCAGCATCTCGGGATAGCAGTCCTTCATCTTTTCAATGACGACCGGGACCAGATCGTGGAGGAAGGGTTTGTTGAGGCCCAGAAGTTTTCCGAAGCGGGCGGCGCGGCGCAGGATCCTTCTGAGAACGTACCCCCTCCCTTCGTTACTGGGGAGAACGCCGTCGCCGATGAGAAAGGTGACGGCGCGGCAGTGATCGGCAATGACGCGGATTGCGATATCGTCATCTTCGTTCTCTTTGTACTTCTTTCCCGATACGCCCTCGATATGCTCGATAATCTCACGGAAGAGATCACAATCGTAGTTGCTGGTCACTCCCTGCATCACGGCTGCCAGCCGCTCAAGGCCCATGCCGGTATCGATATTCGGTTTCGGCAGGGGTGTCAGGGTTCCGGATGCGTTACGGTCATACTGGGTGAAGACGAGGTTCCAGACCTCGACATAGCGTCCGCATTCGCATTCCACATTACAGTCCGCCTTTCCGCAGCCGACTTTCTCACCCTGATCGAAGTAGATTTCCGAGCAGGGGCCGCAGGGGCCGGTATCACCCATGGTCCAGAAATTATCCTTTTCACCGAGACGGAAGATCCTCTCGGCGGGGACCTTCATCTTGGTATTCCATATCTGGAATGCCTCGTCGTCATCCTTGTAGATGCTCACCCACAGTCTGTCTTTGGCTATACCCATGACTTCCGTCAGGAATTCCCATCCCCAGGCGATGGCCTCGTCCTTAAAGTAATCTCCGAAGGAAAAGTTTCCCAGCATCTCAAAGAAGGTATGATGCCTTGCCGTATAGCCGACATTCTCCAGGTCATTGTGTTTTCCCCCGGCCCTGACACACTTCTGGGAAGATGCCGCACGGCTGTAGCCGCGATCTTCTTGCCCCAGGAACAGGTTCTTGAAGGGAACCATTCCAGCATTTGTAAAGAGCAATGTCGGATCTTCCTTCGGAATAAGCGATGAACTGGCCACAATCGCATGACCCCGTTCTTTAAAATATGCAAGAAATTTTTCTCTGATCTCACTGCCTGTCATTACCCTCTATCTCCTTGTTCACGGTCTACAGTCGTCGCAGTCGTCCGGTTCCATCTCCCTGAGCACGTCCAATATAAGTCCCACAGGAAATCCCCTGCTCGCTATGTTCTGAACCACTCTCCTCTTTCCTTTATATGAAAAGACCCCGCATGCAGATTCCCTGCGAAGTCTCTTCTCAACCAGTTCCTCTATGGCACGTCGTTCGTCTTTCTCTTCTCTTGTCTCGGCGATGGCATCTTTTATAAGATCATGGGAGACCCCCTTTTCGACAAGATTTCTCTCTATCTTTCTGTCACCCCAGAGCCTGGTGATGGCGAGGTTTCTCGCCTGCTGCCTCGCAAAATTTTCATCACCCAGATATCCAAGTTCTATACATCTGTCAACAACCTTTTTGATTACGGTATCGTTGAAACCCTTCTCTCTTAGTTTTGTCCGGACTTCCTGTACGCTTCTTCCCCTGTATGAAAGATACCGCAGCGCGTGGTACCTTGCCTTTTCGTACACAGGGTCTTCTTCCACTACTCTTCCTCTACGGCGGTTCTTTTCAGACCGGATTTTTGGCTGATATCATTCATGATCCTTGCCGCCACATCGGGATTATCTTTCAGAAACGCCTTGGCGTTTTCTCTGCCCTGTCCTATCCGGTCCCCTCCGTATGAATACCAGGCGCCAGACTTTTCAACAATTTCATTTTCGGCGGCCAGATCAAGGAGGTCGCCTTCCTTCGAAATACCCTCTCCGAAGATGATATCGAATTCCGTCTGCCTGAATGGAGGGGCAACCTTGTTCTTCACCACCTTGACCCGCACCCTGTTGCCTATGACATCCTGTCCCTGTTTTACCGAGGAGACCTTACGTATATCCAGACGCATGGTTGAATAGAATTTGAGGGCGTTTCCTCCCGTCGTCGTCTCCGGATTGCCGAAGAACACGCCTATCTTCATACGCAACTGGTTGATAAAGATAACCGTTGTCATGGTCTTGCCTATCGTTCCGGTAAGCTTCCTGAGTGCCTGTGACATCAGTCTCGCCTGAAGTCCCATCTGTGCGTCGCCCATGTCTCCTTCGAGCTCTGAACGCGGTACCAAGGCGGCAACGGAATCTATGACCAAAACATCAAGGGCGCCGCTTCTCACCAGAACCTCGGCTATTTCAAGGGCCTGTTCCCCCGTATCGGGCTGTGATATGAGAAGGTCATCCGTATTCACGCCGATTTTTCTGGCATACGTCACGTCCAGCGCGTGTTCCGCGTCGACAAAAGCCGCGAGGCCGCCGGCTTTCTGCGCTTCAGCGACAATATGCAGCGCAAGGGTCGTCTTCCCCCCTGATTCGGGTCCGAATATCTCGATGATTCTTCCCCTGGGAACTCCGCCTACGCCAAGAGCGATATCGAGACTCACGGAACCCGTAGGTATAGCGGGAACATTCGTTATAAACTCGTCACCGCCAAGCCTCATGATCGAACCCTTTCCAAACTGCTTTTCGATCTGGCTTATGGCCAGATCCACAGCCTTACCCTTATCTGTATCAGATATCATAGCGACCTCCCTTTACCGGTATATATAAAGCATATACCCACTGAAAAATTGATTTACCTTTCAAAATGAAACATTACTGCCCGCGAAATGGAAAGCCGGCCACTTTCGTATAAACCGCACCGCCCGGTTTGAGCTCACTCTTAAAGAGTATCAATTCCCGCACATCAAACCGGCTTGCCTCCAGCTTTCCTGCATTTTCCATCACCGCTTCGGTTCCGGTGATTACTCCGCCGCGTGAACGGGCCCTCCCCACTGTAAGATGCGGTTTGAATGACCTCGTATCCCCCGGGAAACCGGCTTCCTCCAACTCCTTTTCAAGGGCTGCCTGAAGGGTTGTCAGCCTGAGGGTATCCCCCCCGATACCGAGCCACAACACCCTCGGCCTCTTCAGAGTGGGAAAGCCTCCCGGCAGACCTATATTCAGTTCCATGGGATGACTGTCTCTGGCGAGCCTTCCGACAACCTCCGAAATACGGGTCACATCATCCTGGAACAGATCGCCGAAAAACTTCAATGTCAGGTGTATCCCGTCAGGTCTGGTCCAGCGTATCTCTCTCAACACGGGCATCAATCTCTCTTGCATGCCCTTTATCAGGATCTGTATATCCCTCGGCAGTTCTATCGCCAGAAACGTCCGAATGGGTTTCTCATTCTCCACGTTCATCCTCGCCATCGACGAAACGGTCGGACAGCTGCGGTGCTGTTACTATAATTCATCTCCGCCGGTCAAAACCCTTCTCACCATATTCAGGGCTACCTGTGAAGCTATCTCCTTGATCCTCCTCCGGTCCCATCTGAACCAATACTTGCGGCATAGGGTACCACCTTCGGTGGACAGAGCAATAAAGACGGTCCCGACGGGTTTCTCTTCCGTCCCGCCTGTGGGACCAGCAATACCCGTCGTGGCCAATCCGATATCGGTCCTTGCAGTTTTCCTGACACCTTCAGCCATCGATACGGCCGTCTCCTCGCTCACGGCGCCCTTGTTCTCTATGGTTGACGCGGGCACACCGAGAAGTTCCACCTTCGAAGTATTGCTGTATGTTACGACGCCCCTCTCCAGGAATACCGAACTGCCCGGTACATTCGTCAGACGATCGGTTATCAAACCGCCGGTACACGATTCCGCGATCGAGATGGTCAATCCTCTATCGGTAAGGAGTGCCGCCACGAGCCCTTCCATGGTATCATCATCATAACCGAATATATGTCTTTGAAGTTGTTCTTCTATTCTCTCACAAGTAACCCGCAGGTTTTCTTCCACACGGTCCGCGCCGTCGCCTCTGGATGTGACGACCAGGCGTATCTCCGGAAACCAAGGATAGGACCCCACAGATACGCCGGGCACATTCAGGTCCACATGCGAAAGGGCCTCATCGATCCGAGATTCTGTCATTCCGAAGAGCTTTATCGTTCTCTTCACGATATGGTCATGGTATGCGAGCTTTTCTCTGAAGAGTGGGATTACACCTCTCTTCAGCATGTTCCGGGCCTCTCCGGGAACTCCCGGTATGACGGCAACAGGTTTCCCCTTTCGTTCCAGAAAAAAACCGCAGGCGGTGCCGAAGCTATTGTCTATGATACCGGCACCTTCGGGGAATATGGCCTGTTTTGCGTTATTTTCCGTCCACGGGAGTTTAAGGCTCGCAAATCGATCCTTGAGCCGCCTCAGAACGGCATCGTCGGAGTATAAACCAAGGTTGAAGGCACCGGCAATAGCGGCTGTCGTTATATCATCCTCTGTGGGACCGAGGCCCCCCGTAACGATGAGCGCATTGGAGATCCCCATGAGGTAATCAAGCCCCCCTTTGATGGCATGTTTATCATCACCTACGGCCATTATGGCGGATACTCCCCATCCCTGTGCGTGCAGTTCCTGCGCAATGAAGGAGGAATTGGTATCCTGTGTCATGCCGCTCGTCAATTCATTTCCGATAACCAGTATTCCGATATCCATGGTGGTCCATTCCCTTACATCACAAATCTGAGAAGCAGAAGCAAAACGATATTTGCGTATATGCCGGCAATTATGTCATCACCGACCACTCCATAGCCTCCCGGGAGACGTCTCTCACAGACACGTATGGGGAATGGTTTGATGATGTCAAAGGTTCTAAACAGTAAGAATCCCCCCAATACACTCCAGGCGGTCGGCGTAACCAGGAACATGGTGACCAGAAAGCCTGCGATTTCATCAATAACAATCCGTCCCGGATCCTTCTCGTGATATATTCTTTCCGCCTCCTGTGAGACATACACGGCAAAGAGTGAAAAAGCGACAACCGACAGGAGATACAGCGGCCACGACAAGCGGGAAAAGATCAAATAGACGGGTATGCCCACCAGGGTTCCTATCGTTCCGGGGGCAACGGGTGACAAGCCGCTTCCCAGACCCGTTGCCGCGATCCGTATGAATCTGTCATGCATAGTATTATGTCCCGCCCATTTCACTGGATACAGAAGTATACTGAGTGATTCCCCTTGTCAATGAATAACTGGGGTTTAGCGTTCGGCGAACTCACATCTTGCAGAATGCAGGGACTCGACATCTATACCGTGTCTGCACCGTCTTTGAAAGATATCCCTCAGAATGAAGGAAAACTGCCCACAATTAGGGAAAAGCCATCCGACAGATACTAAAAGCTATCGGATGGCATCATTAACCTCTTTAGTTTACAAATTTACCATCCTTAAATTGGCCTTCCTCTTTCCTTCCATCGGGATACAACAAGATCCCTTCTCCATCCATCTTGTTCCTATTAAAGTGCCCGGTGTATTTTCTTCCGTCAGGAAACGTCATAACCCCCTTGCCCTGTATGTTGTTACTCTCCACCTGCCCGACATATTTCTTGCCGTCGGGAAACGTAACCGTCCCCTGACCGTGAGGCCTTCCGTCCTTGAACTCTCCCTCATAAATGACGCCGTTGGGATTTGTCATAGTACCCTTGCCGCTCATGATACCGTCCTTGAACTGACCGACATATTTGCCGCCGGAGTAATAGGTCAATTCGCCATATCCGTCCCGCACGCCTTGCTTTACTTCTCCCACATATTCCTTACCCATGGGAAGACCCGTGATCCACGTCTTCCCGCCCATATTTATAGCCTTTGGTTGATATTTCTTACCCTCCGGATATGAAAAGGTTCCCTTTCCGTCAGGCTTGCCGTCTTTGAATTCACCCACATAGGTGGTCCCGTCAGCCTCGGTCAGTGTCTCCTGGCCTTGGATCTTTCCGTCCTTGGCTTCCCCCGCATAGCCCCCTCCCTGTTCTTCTTTGAGAGCCTGTGGTTCTTTCTTCTGCTCAACACTTGAATCCTCATTTGAGCACATACACAATACGAAAATCAGTGCGAAACAGAGCAGAAAAAGGGCCATCCGGCGTAATATACTCATCCTGTACGATCCTCCAACTAGTAACTATTATATTCTTTCTTACACTCTCACCATCCTGGCGGGAAGCAACCTTCTCGTCACGTGCAATCCCCGCACCTCAACCCCGACAACAGAATCATAACTAAAGACAGGGTATCAAATGGTTCAAACCGCTATGTGCTGGGAAGTCTAACGTATGTTAAAGAGAAATGCCATATCAAAAATAAACTTTTCTTTTCCTTGACACCTAACACCCTTTTTTATATAAAATTGACGTTGTATTTTCAAGCGATGTACATCACTGCACAGCAGGGGTAAAATCATCAATTTTTCTGAATTACTGGAGATTCTCCCTTACCCTGCCGATATAAAAGTTGAAACTTCCTACATACAGGGCTGCGAGGATCTTCAGTTGTACCATAAGATAGGAGCCGTTCTGAAACCACAGGGAACTCAGATAATAGCAGAATTCTTTAACTGCTCCCGGGATATACTCAATGACAGGGGATCGATCGAGCAGATCTTACGTGACGGTATCGACAGGTGCGACCTCGGTTTGGTAAGCCTCGACAGCCACTGTTACGATCCCATAGGGGTAACCGCCATCGCTATCATAAGCGAATCACATGTCGCCATACATACCTATCCCGAAGCGCGGCATGCGTCTCTGGACATCTATACCTGTTCCCGTAACCCCCAGGCGTCCCTCGATCTGATGGATTATTTCAAGGAAGAACTTTCTCCGGGAAGCACAAGAATTGCGGAGATTTCTCGGGGGAATCCCATCGAGGTCAACAATAAGAACTGGATAACGGATGATACCAATCAGAACGGTTTCGATATACGGTATCATATCGTTAAGGATGTATTCGGCAAAATCTCGAAGTATCAGAATATAAGGATTATAGACAACGAGGATTTCGGAAGGATGCTCTTCCTTGATAATGATCTGCAGATAGCCGAGAAGGACGCCTATCTTTACAATGAAAGTATGGTGTCTCCACTCATCGAGGCCGAGATCCCCCTGCACAATGTGGCAATTCTGGGAGGAGGCGATGGTGGTGTCCTCCACGAACTCCTGAAACACAACCCTCGAAAGGTCACGTTGATCGACATAGATGAGGAGGTCACAACGGCATGCAGAAGATACATGAAAGGTATCTGTCACGACGCCTTCGATGATGAAAGGGTTGAAGTTATCAACGATGATGTTTTCAGTTTTCTGGACACTCCCCGTCGCTTCGATGCCATCATCTACGATTTGACGATGCACCCGGAGGCCTTTATTGATATGGATCGGGATATTTTTCTAGACAATCTTTTCACAAGGATCAGTGCCAGTCTGAACCCATCCGGTATGATTACCGTCCAGTGCTGCTCGGATTACGACGAGGAAACCTTAAAGGTGGCAGAAGGACTCCTGACAAAATTTTTTTCAGATGTCAGGTTTACCAAAACATACATACCGTCCTATTGCACACCGTGGGTATTCGCCTCGGGTATCAGTAAGTAACACGGGACGCTTCAGGCCTCTGCATATTCCAAGGTTATATTATCCAGTTCCACCATATCGTGGTGTTCCGCCCTGCCGTAGAAATCAATCACGGCCTTGACCGGTCCGGATATCGTCCCCGCGGCCTTTATCTCATACTCATGCAGCGGAGCATACGCTTCCACTCCTTTGCCTTCCGGCAACAGGGTTTCTTTGGGTTGATAGTCCCGCATGTGGAGCCCCTCCTCCAAGTCACCAAAGAGGGTCATCAGTTCCTCTCCCAGTTCCTTCGTATATGCCCGGTAGCGAAAGTCGAAGGAAGCCCGGCTGATTTTTTTTTCGGATGTTATTTTCAGCGCAAGTTCCTCCTTGCGCCTCTTCAGGGCTTCTTCCAGGAGTTTGAAGAATTCTGTTTCGATAATAAGGTGAAAACGGTTTCCCCTTACGCCGATAAGACGCATCATCTGACCGAATCTGCTTTCGTTGGCCACATGGTGCTCCTCCTCGAAGATCGCCTCACCCTGTATCCCTTTCCCCTCAAGAAATCCGACCACAAATCCCCTGATGCGGTCAAGTGACCCTTCTATCACCACTTCAGAATACTCGTTGTTCATATCTTATGCACCTTTCTCTGCAACATTTGTCCCTCTCACTAAAAGAATATCAATGTTACAAGGATAAAGACAGGAATGAGAATAGGAATTGAGTATTTAATCATATATCCGAAGAAACTGGGCATGTTGACACCGGCCTCTTCCGCGATGGATTTTACCATAAAGTTGGGGGCATTACCTATATAGGTATTCGCTCCCATGAAGACCGCTCCGGCGGAGATGGCCTTCAGATACATAATAAACTCCGGATGTGCCGTCGCCGCTTTCGCCGTGAGCGCACCGGGCACCATAGCCTCTGTAATGCCGAGGTTGCCGAGGGCAAGATTGAAAAAGGTAAGGTAGGTGGGCGCGTTGTCGAGAAAAGATGATAAGGTGCCGGTAACCCAGAAGTAGTGGTAGGATTCTCGAATAACCGTCACAAGACCGGACATGGCACCTCCGCTGCCCGCCTTCAATATGGCCAGTGCCGGAATGATTGTCATAAAGATGCCTGCAAAGAGCTTTGTAACCTCCATGATGGGAAACCAGCTAAAATCATTCGCCTCTCTTAATCTCTTTGTTGTAAATACAAGAGAGAGAATCCCCATCGTTATGATACCGAGATCTCTCACCATATTCTGATATTCCAGGTGTATTCCGACGGCGCTGAAATGTCCCGCCTTCCAGTAACCACTCATAAACACGAAAATGATCACACCGGCAAGAAACACAAAGTTGATACTCCCCTCAACCTTAAGGGGAATCTTTTCTTCAACAGATTCCGTTTTGATCTGTCGCTTCTCCCTTCCATAATACAGTGTATCAACAATAAAAAAGAGTGCCAGCAATAGTACCGATGCGGTCAACATGTGCGGTAATAGGCCCATTGTAACCCAGAAGAATGGAACATTATGGAGAAACCCGAGAAAGAGGGGGGGGTCTCCCAGCGGCGTGAGTGAGCCTCCGATATTAGCCACAAGAAATATAAAAAAGCAGACGACATGCGTCCTCTTCATTCGTTCCTTATTCGCACGGAGAACAGGCCGTATCATGACCATGGCAGCCCCTGTCGTCCCTACGCACGAGGCTAATACCGTGCCGATCGCCAGCATTATCGTATTGAGAGCAGGGGTGCCCCTCAATGACCCTCTGATGACGATCCCTCCGGCTATGGTGAACAGACCCCACAGGAGTATGATGAAGGGGATATAGTCTATCAGGTAAATATGGAGTATATGATACAGGGCCACATCCCGGTAGAACAAGAGAAAGGGTACGGCAAAGAGCAGCGCCCAGAAGGCGGAGATCTTCCCGAAATGATTATGCCAGAAATAGGGAAGAAGGAGAGGACAGAGAGCTATGGATAAAAGGATTCCGGCAAAAGGAAGTGCCGTCCATACGGGTAGTTTTGTTCCGATGTCAAATATGTCAGGACCGGCAGTCTCTGCTGCAGCGGCAAGGGTAGCGAACACAAGATGGGGAAGCAGACAAACCGGAGCGTATATCAGGATATTCAGCAAGCGTTTCTGTGATTTCTCCATGAATCGATGCCTCCTCCACGGAAAAAACAAGCCAAGAGAGCAAGCTCTCTTGGCTCTTTCATATCTCTTGCCGTAACATGACGAATATACAGGATACTATACCGAAATCACACCTCTATATCTTCTCTGCAACCTTTATCCGTGCCTCGGCCATATCCAGAGCTTTCTTTACCTTCTCGTATTCGGGATCATCCTTGTTCAGACCCGACAGTTGCGCTTCCGCCGCTTCCTTGTCCTTCAGGGCCGTTTCCTTATTTATATACACCGCCTCTTCGATTGATTCAATAAGAACCGTTGCCTTGAGATTCGTTATTTCTGCGTATCCTTCTCCGGCAATAAAATAGGTTTTCTTATCGTCCTTCGTGTAGTTGAGTTCACCGTATTTTATGGAACTCAAGAGCGGTGCGTGACCGATCAACACCCCGAATTCTCCTTCGCTTCCTGATAATGTCACCTCTTCGACAACACCACTGAACGCGAGCCTTTCAGGTGTCACTATCTCTAACATCAGTTGATCGGCCATTTAACAATCCTCCAACCTATTCTTCCGTAAGTTTAGCTGCTTTTTCCTTGACGTCTTCTATGCCGCCGACCATGTAAAACGCCTGCTCCGGGAGGTCATCGTGAATTCCGTCGAGGATCTCCCTGAAGGCCTTGACCGTGTCCGCAACCGACACAAACTTGCCTTCCGTACCCGTAAACTGGGCGGCTACAAAGAAGGGTTGCGAGAGGAATCTCTGGATCTTTCTCGCCCTGCTGACCGTCACCCGGTCTTCCTCGGAAAGCTCATCCATCCCAAGGATGGCGATGATATCCTGAAGGTCTTTGTATTTCTGAAGGATAATCTGCACATCCCGTGCCGTTTGATAGTGATCTTCACCCAGGACATTGGGATCAAGGATGCGTGACGTTGAATCGAGGGGGTCAACAGCAGGATAAATACCGAGTTCCGCAATGGGACGTGAAAGAACGACTGTCCCATCAAGGTGTGCAAAGGTGGTAGCCGGTGCGGGGTCGGTCAGGTCATCGGCGGGCACATATACACACTGTACCGCCGTGATTGATCCCTTGTTCGTTGATGTGATCCGTTCCTGGAGTTCTCCGAGGTCGGTTGCCAGCGTCGGCTGATATCCGACCGCAGAGGGCATTCTTCCCAGGAGGGCCGAAACCTCGGAACCTGCCTGCGTAAATCTGAATATATTGTCGACGAAGAGGAGCACATCCTGTCCTTCTACATCTCTGAAGTATTCCGCCGCCGTAAGCGCCGTGAGTGCCACTCTGGCCCGGGCTCCCGGGGGCTCCGTCATCTGGCCGTAGACAAGGGCCGCCTTGTCGATAACCCCGGATTCTTTCATTTCGAGGTACAGGTCATTTCCCTCACGTGTTCGCTCACCGACACCCCCAAATACTGAGATACCGCCATGATGCATGGCGATGTTGTGAATCATCTCCATCATGACGACCGTCTTTCCGACTCCTGCGCCACCGAACATCCCCATCTTCCCGCCACGGGGAAAGGGAACGAGAAGGTCGATAACCTTGACGCCGGTTTCGAGGACGTGCACCGATGTATCCTGTTCCAAAAACGAGGGAGCTTCACGGTGGATAGGCAGGGTTTTCTCCGAGCTTATCGGTCCCAAACCGTCCACTGGCTTTCCAATCACGTTGACGATCCTCCCCAGGCAGGCTTCACCGACGGGCACCGTAATGGGAGCCCCCGTATCTTTGGCCTTCATCCCTCTCACGAGACCATCCGTTATCTCCATGGCGATACATCTGACCACGTTATCACCAAGATGCTGGGCAACTTCCACGACAAGATTATCCTCTTCATCGTTGATGGCCGGATTCGTAATCGTGAGTGCGTTCATGATGTTGGGGAGATTCCCCTCTTCAAACTCCACATCGATTACGGGGCCGATAACCTGTACAATCCTTCCTGTATTCATTCCCATCTCCTTCAGTAGTTTATCCTTCCGTATACGGCTACCCCCTTGCCGCCAGTGCCTCCGTACCACCTACGATATCCATCAGTTCCGCAGTAATAGCCGCCTGCCGTGCCCGGTTAAACTGCTGGGTGAGGTGCTGTAACATTTCTTCACAGTTACTCGTTGCGTTGTCCATCGCGACCATCCTGGCGCCGTGCTCTCCGGCCGAAGTCTCCAGCAGTCCCCTGTAGATCAGTACCCTCAAATACATGGGGATGATATGGGCAAGGAGTTCTTCTTCGGATGGCTCATAAATGTAATCCACGGTATCCCCGGACTCATGATCCTCTTCGGTTGAATCGACGGATGCCGCGGGGAGCAGACGGACGATGGTAGATCTCTGCGAGCTTACGTTCCTGAATTCATTATAGCAGAGATACAGCTCATCATATTCCTCGGCGATAAAGGGGGTAATAACCTCTTCGGCAATGTGCGATGCCAGACTGATATCAAAACGATTCAACTGGTCGATATGTTCGCCCATTATGGGTACCTTCTTTTTGAAGGAATCCCTTCCCTTCTTGCCGACGGTGATCAACGACACATTCTTCCCCTCTGCCGTTTTCCCTTTTATGAATTTATCGACTTCTTTTATGATATTCGTATTAAATCCACCGCACAGGCCTCTGTCAGAGGTCATAAGAATCAGCCTGATCCTACCGGAATCACGCACGGCAAGCAGAGGATTCGAGGTCGATATGACCCTCCCGGCCAGGCTACTGAACACATCCATCAGCTTGCCTGCGTAGGGCCTGAAGTTTTCCATCTTCACCTGTGCCGCCTTCAGCTTCGACGCCGCCACCATATTCATGGCCCTGGTGATCTGTCGGGTCTTATCGACGGCGATAGATTGTCTCTTAATATCCTTTAGCGATGCGCCCATTAACAACCACTCCCCTGTACCATCTCCTGATTACACAACCGTACTCAGATTCTGTCTCTCTACTCGGAGGCAAATACCGAATCAAATTCCGTCAACATCTCTTTTATCTTTTTGTCCAGTTCAGGGTTGAGTTCCTGTTTCTCATCTATCTCACTCATAATATCCGGATATTTGGTTCCCACGAATCCCAGGAGTTCCTTCTCATAACTTTTGAGGCGTTCCACGGGATATTTATCCACAAATCCCCTGACTCCCGCATAGAGAACCACCACCTCCTGGGACAGTGACATGGGCTGATACTGGGGCTGTTTCAGAATCTCAACGAGTCTGACTCCCCGATCCAGCTGTGCCTGGGTCGCCTTGTCGAGGTCGCTTCCGAACTGCGAAAATGATGCAAGCTCTCGGTACTGCGCAAGGTCGAGCTTCAAGGTGCCGGCAACCTGCTTCATGGCCTTCACCTGTGCCGCCCCACCGACACGGGAAACCGATATACCGACGTTGATTGCGGGTCTGACTCCGGCATAGAAGAGGTCCGGCTCAAGGAAAACCTGCCCATCGGTAATGGAGATCACATTCGTGGGAATGAATGCGGAGACGTCGCCGGCCTGGGTCTCGATGATGGGAAGGGCCGTGAGAGAACCACCGCCCAACTCCTTGCTCACCCTGGCGGCACGTTCCAGCAGCCGTGAGTGGTTATAGAAGATATCTCCGGGGTATGCCTCACGCCCCGGGGGCCGTCTCAGGAGGAGCGATATCTGCCGGTAGGCCACGGCCTGTTTGGATAGATCGTCGTAGATGATCAGGGCGTCCTGACCTCTGTCCCTGAAGTATTCACCGATGCTGCATCCGGCAAAGGCGGCTATGTACTGCAACGTCCCCGGGTCGCTCGCGCAGGCAGAAACGACGCAGGTATAATCCATGGCCTCGTGTTTTCTCAAGGCCTCGACCACCTGTGCCACGGTTGATTTCTTCTGTCCGATGGCGACATAGATACACTTGATACCGGTATTCTTCTGCCTGATGATGGTATCGATACAGATTGCCGTCTTCCCGATCTGTCGATCTCCAATTACCAGTTCCCGCTGCCCTCTTCCGATGGGTGTCATGGCATCGATGGCCTTGAGTCCCGTATAGATCGGCTGATTGACCGGCTGTCTCTGGATCACACCGGGTGCGACAACCTCTATTCTGCTGTAGGTATCCGTCTCTATGGGTCCCTTTCCATCCAGAGGAGCTCCCGTGGCATCGATAACGCGTCCCAAAACCGCCTCTCCGACCGGGATCTGCGCGATCTTGCCCGTCCTCTTGACCACATCGCCCTCTTTGATATGTATATCTTCACCCAGGATAGCCACACCGACGTTGTCCCGTTCAAGGTTGAGCACCATTCCCAATATGCCACCGGTGAACTCGAGCAGTTCCATAGCCATGGCATTTTCCACGCCATACACTCTGGCGATACCATCACCTACCGACAGGACGGTACCTGTCTCACTGACATCCAGTTTTTTCTCATAATCCTTGATCTGCTTGGAAATTACCTGTGTTATTTCCTCTGCCCTGATTGCATCCATCCCTTACATATCCTCCTTTATGAGTTCCCTTATGCTGTCCAGTTGAGCTCGAACGCTGCCATCGTACAGAGTATCGCCGACTCCTATTACAATACCACCCAGCAGTGATGGATCTTCTTCAACAATCATCTCAACGTTCTTTCCGGTCATGCCTTCCATCTGTTCCTTAATCCTTGCAAACAGATTCTCTGACAGCGGGAATGCCGTTTTTACGTCAACCCGTACATTGTTCAAGACTTCATCCATATATTTCCTATAACACGTTTCGATCTGTTTCAGGGCATCGATTCTTCTCTTGTCAACCAGCAACTTCAGAAAATTAGATGTAGTGCCCGACATCTTGATCTTTTCCAGGATATTTCCCATAACGGCCGCCTTATCGGAGCTGTCAAATACTGGATTGGCAAAAAACTCAGCCAAGTCCGCACTCTGTGCCAACAGAGCGGAGAATTCTTTCAACTCGCCGTATATGACCTCTATGGTGCCTTCCTCACGTGCTATTTCAAACAGGGCCTTGGCATACCTTTTCGCAATATCGCTTCCAATCAATTTCGGCTCACCATCCTATCTAAGAAATCGTTAACCATATTCTCATGATCTTTTTCTTCAATGTTCTTCTTCAAGATCTCTTCCGCCATCGTAACCGAAAGTTCCGTAGCTTCCGATCTGAGTTGCTTAAGAATCCTTTTGAATTCCTGATCCATCCCGGTCTGAGCATCTTCCTTTATTTTCTCAGCGGCCCTTTTCGCTTCCTCAATAATCTTTTCTTTCTCGGCGAGCCCCTGTGCCTTTATCATATCGGCAATTTCCTGTATCTCCGCCGTTGCCTTATCCAGCCGTTCCGAATGTTCTCTGAGTCTCTTTTCCGCCTTTTCTCTTGCCGAAGCTGCCTCCTCCAGCGAAGCCTTTATGGATTCACGACCACCGACAAAGAAATTCCTGATAGCCTTCGCTGAAAGTTTGTAAAGAACAACGGCCAGTACGGTAAAGTTGAGTATTCTCCATCCTAGATTGATCAAACTCCCCTCGGCCGATTCTCCACCACCCGACGCATAAGCGAACAGGGGAATCAGGGTAAGAGCCAGAACGGTAAGAAGAAATCGTATCATTGAACACCCCTTCCCAGTATCTTTTCAGAAATATCTCCAGCTATCGTACGTGTTTGATCCCGTAGAGTTTCCCTTGCTTCATCCGCTTCTTTCTGCATCGTATCCTTAAAATTTTCCATACTTTTCGAGATCTCATCCTTCACCTTGTCAAGTATCTCTTTGGCCTGTCCCGTTCCCTCCCCCTTGATGGTGTTTCTCTGACCCGTTGCTTCCATCCGTGCCTGGTGCATCTTCTCCTCATACTGAGCAGACTTACTTTCGATAGCCTCATCGAGAGATCGAATCTCTTCCTTTGATTCTTCGATCTTTTTATTTCTTTTTTCGATGATTTTTAAAACAGGCTTATAAAGGAGAAAATTGAGAATAAGAATTAACACGAGGAAATTGGCCATCTGGACCCAGACTGTATAATTCAGTTCTACCATAACTACCCGCCACTCCTTGAGCTACAGCACTATATTTGAAATGTATGATGAGTAAAAGCATTGAAAAGAAAAAATTTTATTGAAGCCCCTGTTGAAAATCGCAAAGTACTAACCATAACTCAATAGCCTTGTCAAGTTTTTTTTGACCGTTAGTCAGAAAAAAACCGCGATTCTCACTCCGATGAAGACCTTTGATAGAAAAGAGAAAAAACCTGTTATTCTGACATGGTAGGCTAAAAATAAAAACCGGTTACGGGGACACCCGCAGCCGTCCATTTTATCCCTCATATGAATTAGTTGGAGGTTCTTCGTTATTCGTCTGTTGCAATCACGACATGGTCTCCCTTATCGGCATCCAACATCCTGCATGTACCATCAATGACGGCGCCCTCTTTCACCACAAGATTCGACGTCTTCATATTGCCCAGTAGTTTTCCTGTGGATGAAATCTCTGTCTTTCCCTTGATATCGAGGTTTCCTCTCACTTCACCGGATATGACGATACTGTCAACCGCGATATCTGCTTCGACACAGGCGCCTTCCCCGATGATCAATGTTCCGCTCCCCAATGCTTCGCCCTTGAACTCGCCATCGATCCTCACCAATCCATTCAGGACAAGCTTTCCGTTGAATTCCGCTCCTCTTCCTAAAAAAGCCATTATTTCCCCATTGTTGTCTTTCTTTTTGGTCATCATTTGAGATCTCCTCTCAGAGTTCCTCTCCACATGAGTGCCTTCGGAACTCGTAAAACGGTCACGATTGAAGGATAAACCTCCTCATACTCACATTCATGAGTAATCCAGCCCCTATCATCAGAACCATCATTGAAGAACCACCGTAGCTGAAAAAGGGGAGGGGTATACCCACAACAGGGAAGATACCGATAACCATGCCGACATTGATAAATATGCCCCAGAAGACAAATAGCGTCACTCCAAAGGACAGCAACGCCCCGGGTAAGTCCCTGGAATATCGTGTAATCTGAAGTCCCCAGAGTATCAAGAGAAGAAAGAGGAACATCAGGACACAGACCCCTCCAAATCCCCATTCTTCCGCAAAGACGGAAAAGGCGAAGTCCGTCTGTTGCTCGGGCAAAAATCTCAGTTGTGTCTGAGTTCCCCTCAGGAATCCCTTGCCCAAGATACCGCCGGACCCGATTGCGATAATGGATTGTATGATATGATACCCTGCTCCGAGGGGATCCCTTTCAGGGTTCAGAAAGGTAAGAATCCTTTCTCTCTGATAATCCTTCAGAAGAAACCAGCACAGCGGAGCTAATATCATACCGCTTAGGGAAAAGTATATCAGAAACTTTCTGCCCACTCCGACAAAAACCGCCATGGAACAAAACAGGATCATCAGAAACAGTGCGGTACCCAGATCCGGTTGCCGGGCTATCATAAAAAATGGCACTCCAACGATTGCCAGAAGGGTTATAATATTACCGAAATGATACCCTTTCTCTATGTTATCATTAAAGTACCTCACCAGAACAATGATAGTGGACAGCTTCATCAATTCCGACGGTTGAAAGGAAAATCCATACAGAATCAACCATCTCTGGGATCCATGGGTAATATTCCCGTAAAAAAAGACCAGCATCAGGAGAGAAAGCGTGACCACATAGATCACATAGGCATTCCGTATGATGAAATGATAATCGATGCTGAAGGTGACAACCATTACAAAAAGTCCCAGCAAGACCCAGTATATCTGTTTTATATAGAAAGGTTCTCCTCCCGAGTTTAAGTTATAACCGGCACTATAGAGATTCACAATGCCTATACCGCTTATCAGAAGCACCAGCCCCAGAAGGACCCAATCAAAATTGGCCAATAATCTGCGATCAATCTTCACATCTTCTGCCCGTTTCGCTTGAGATTAAAATATCCGTCAACAATCCTCCGCGCGATGGGACCGGAAACGGATCCACCATGTCCCCCATGCTCCACAACAACCAGGACCGCCATGACGGGATCTTTGTACGGCGCAAAACAGACAAAGAGGGCATGATCTCTGAATTTGTACGGTATCATCTCATCGTTTTCATCTTCTCCCATGCTTATAACCTGCGCCGTACCCGTCTTCCCGCATACATCCTGTTCAGCTCTCTTCAATAGACCACCCGTTCCGTGAGGTTCATTGACCGCTCCCCACAGGGCATACCGTAATATATCGATATTCTTTTTACTCACCGGGAGATATTTCTCTATTTCGGGAGGAAATTCTCTGACCGTCTGTTTGTCGGCTGTCTCAATCCTGCGTATTAGCAGTGGCTTATACAGAATGCCACCATTGGCTATGGCGCAATAGGCCCGTAGGAGTTGCATGGGTGTTACGAGGATAAATCCCTGCCCTATGGACAGTGAGGTCGTTTCACCTTTCTGCCAGGATTCCCCGTATCTTTTCAGCTTCCATCTTTTTGTAGGAACCAATCCCCTTTTTTCACCCGGCAGAGGGATATCGGTTGTATATCCAAAACCAAACTTTTCGGCATATTCCGCCAGTTTATCAACGCCAAGCATCTCTCCCAGATGATAGAAATAGACATCACACGACTCTACGATGGCACGGTGTAAATCTATTGAGCCGTGGCCATCCTTTTTCCAGCACCTGAAAACCCTATCCCCCATTCTGAATGTCCCGTCGCAGAATATCTTTGTCTTCTCCGTTATCAGTCCCTCCTCAAGCGCCGCGGCCGCAACCAGCAGTTTATAGGTGGAGCCGGGAGGGTATTGCCCCGAAACAGCCCTGTTTTGTAGAGGGCACAGGGGATTCGCCATCAGTTCTTTCCACTTCTCTCCCGATATTCCACGGTTAAAGAGGTTCGGTTCGAAGGACGGTTTGTTGATCAGCGCCATAACGGAACCGGTGCTTGGGTTCATAACGATCGCCGTTCCCGCCTTCTCTTGAAAGGCATCCCAACAAATCTTCTGAAGATCGGCATCAATGGTAAGGAGTACATTATTTCCGGAAACGGGTCTTGTCCTTCCCAGCACATTGAGTCTTCTTCCGGCGGCATCTACCTCTGTCTGTTCTCCCCCCCTTTCACCCTTGAGGTATCCATCCAGATATTGCTCTATCCCGTACTTTCCGACTATATCATCCGATCTGTAGCCCAAGTAGGCATCCCCGCTCAACTCGGAGGCACTTATCTCTCCGACATACCCAAGGATATGAGCCATCATTTCCCCGTGGATATATTCTCTGATCGGGACTACATCGACCACCACACCCGGCAGATCCATGGAGTGCGTCTCTACAATGGCCAGCTTATCCCTCTCTATATTTCTAACGATCTTGACAGGAATAAAAGGTTTACCGGATTTTAAAGAACCGTTTCCACAGGATATTGAGGATTTATCCCAACCACAAAGACGTGCCAACCTACCGATCACATCTCCTGTGTTCTTGGCTGCCTCCGGAATGACAGATATATCAAAAGAGGATTGATTGTCCACCAGGATACTTCCATGGGTGTCCATGATCAATCCCCTCAGAGGTTTTATCTCCCGGATGCGAATTCGGTTGTTCTCGGACCGTTGTCTCAGGGTATCTCCTTTAACAACCTGGAGATACCAAAGCCTTGAGATCAGGATAAAAAAGGCAAGAAAGACCAGCCAGATAATCAGTCGGATTTTTTCCCTGAATACTCCCGGATCATAGTTAGTCAGATGATCTTGCTTCCCAAACATTCAGCAAACCCTCAATATGATAAAACAGGACAAAAAAGGCAGGTGCGGATACACAGGTTACCAAAGCCTGAAAAAACGAGACACTCACGATATCATAAAACACGTTGATACCGTATAAGAACTCATACATCAACACGATTAACAGTTTACCGAGGAGGGCACAGAGAAACGTGAAGCCAATGGCGAAGATCATCCCCCCGGCATATACCTTGAGTGAAACCGCTTTTGAGATAAAAAATATGAGCATGTAATTCAGCACAAAGAAACCCGGCATGACACCGGTAATACAGTCCAAGAAAAATCCGATGACAAAAGACAGTATCCCGCCCCGGACAATGTTCAGGTAAAGGCCCGCATACACAACCAGTATCAATGATATTTCCAGACCAGCCTTTCCGAAGAACAGTATGTCAAAGACGGTTACCTGAATGGTAAGCACAAGCAGTGAAAAAAACGGTAACAGGAGATAATATGTCATCTGTCACCCTCCGCTTCCTTTACGATAACCAAGACCTCCTCCAGTTTGGCAACATCAAACGCCGGAGTCACCCTGATTCTCTGGAATAAAGCGGGCTCTTCTTTATCAACGAAGACAACTCTCCCGAGGACCAGCCCTTTGGGAAAGACTCCGGCGAGTCCGGAAGAGATGACAACATCTCCCTCCTTTACATCCTCTGATCTCTGGACATATTTCAATTCACACCCGGAGCGGCCATACCCCTGGAGTACCCCCTGACTCCTATTTCTCTGAACGAGGGCATCAATACTACTGTTATAATCCACAAGAAGAAGGACTTTTGATGCATTCCATGAAACCTCTATTACCCTTCCCACTACCCCGCCTGCAGCGATTACAGGAAAGTTGGTCTCTATCCCGTCGGCAGTTCCTCGATCGATCAGGACCGTTCTGAACACGGAAAGCCTGTTCCGCCCCACCACCCGGGCGGCGACTGTCGGGTACTTCATGGTATCCTTAATAGTTATGAGTTGTCTTAATCGCATACATTCAAGAGATATCTCACGATATTCGTTTATCTCCTGCATCAAAGACGCAACTTTTGCATTCAGGTCTCTGGTTTCGCTTTCCAGTCCTACCAGCAGCACATACCTTCCCCATGCTCCCCCGATTGAGTTGAAAACCGAACCGATTGCGTGCTCCAGAGGCACGACCATCTCCAACACAATCTTTTTGAAGAACCCTGGTTTTCCCGGTGATTTGAAATTCAGTGAAAAAAGTATCAGGGAGATAATGACAAGGACAAGAGTTGCAATAATCGTTGGATATTTTTTAGGAGATGTCATCTCTTGTCCTAAGCAGCACTACTACATTCCGAATGCCTCGAAGGGCCATCGGAACAAAAAGAAAACAGAAAAGAAAGAAGGGCCTCATGCCGATCAGTGTGTGCCTTTACAGTTTTCGGATCTTCGTGATTGAATGTTTGCGGTTTCTTCTTTGAGCCATCGCCGAGGATAGAATCCATATGTAACGGTATTCACAAGATCAGCAGACGAAAAATACCTCGACGTATCGGGGGAAGTCAGGGATCATGATAAGTCTGAATCGTTGATGCCTATAGCTGGATGGTTACCTCTTTCAGAATATCCAACTCATCCAGGGCCTTGCCGGCACCCCTTGCCACTACCGAGAGAGGTTCTTCTGCTATCGTTACAGGAAGGCCGGTCTCTTCCCTGAGGAGAACATCCAGATTTTTCAGGAGGGCTCCTCCCCCGCCTAACACAATACCTCTGTCAACAATATCGCCTGCCAGCTCCGGCGGAGCATTTTCCAAGGCATCCCTGATGGCATTGATGATAACACTTACCGGTTCCGACAGCGCATCCATCACCTCTTCGGAATTTATCTCTACAATCTTGGGAATACCCGATATGAGGTCCCGCCCCTTGACATCTACTGTCTTTATCTCGTTCTCCGGATATGCACACCCGATGGTGGTCTTGATCATCTCTCCGGTTCTTTCGCCTATGAGAAGGCTGTACTTCCTTTTTATGTACTGCACGATAGCGTTATCCATCTTGTCGCCCGCAACCCTTACGGACTTTGAATAGACAATACCAGCCAGCGAAATGACCGCGACCTCCGTCGTTCCCCCACCTATATCGACAACCATAGAACTCACCGGTTCCGTTATGGGAAGGCCGGCTCCTATCGCCGCAGCCATAGGTTCCTCGATAAGATATACCTCTCTTGCACCGGCCGACTCTGCGGTTTCCTTGACCGCTCTCCTCTCAACCGGCGTAATACCCGAAGGGATGGATATGATGATCCGCGGACGCACAAAGGTTCTTCTATTATGAACACGGAGGATAAAGTGCCGCAGCATGGCTTCCGTAATCTCGAAATCAGCTATCACACCGTCTTTCATGGGTCGTATAGCCACAATGTTCCCCGGTGTCTTTCCCAGCATCCTTTTCGCATCAGCCCCCACAGCGAGGATCTTTTTCGTCCCCCTCAGGTCCCTGTGCACGGCGACAACCGATGGCTCATCCAGGACAATCCCCTTTCCCCTTACATATACTAAGGTGTTCGCTGTCCCCAGATCAATGGCCAAATCACTCGATATCAAACCAAGGATATAATCGAATAACAAGTTTCTAATCTCCCTTTATTAATCATGTTTGGCCTTTTCCTATACAGTATTTCAACAACCTAATCAATTAAAATGTGTCTTGAGGCCGACCCGTGATGTCTCTGTCAACAGTCGTGCAAGTTCATACCTGATACGCCGCAACCTTCTGTCTGCCATCCTTGAAAAAATCATTGCATTTTAGATGTTAGTATACTACTTATGCCACTCAGTCACGTTGGAGGTTTTGCGGACAGCCAAGACTGGACGGCACAGTGACACCGACATGCCGAGATTCACAAGGCCATCAAATTGAAAGGTAGAAACGTTTAGATATGCTTCAATTAATGCGGAAACATGCCAAGAACTGGCTCATGAAGGTCGTACTGGGTATCATCGTTATTGTTTTCGTCTTCTACTTCGGATCCATGCGGGGAAGACAGCAGACCGAAACCATCGCGGAGATCAACGGACTACGAATAGCGTACGCAGAATTCAGAACGGAGTATCAGAACCTGTTGGACTTCTACCGTCAGCGATATGGTGACAATCTGACCGATGATCTGCTGAAGAAAATGAACCCGAAACAACAGGCTTTCGACAGTCTGATCAATCGGGCTATCATCCTGTCGAAGGCCGATGAGCTGAAACTGGATGTAAGCGACGATGAATTGAAGGCATCCATTGTCGCATATCCGGCCTTCCAGAGAGACGGCGTCTTCGATAATTCCCTGTACCAGAGAGCCCTTCGATATCAGCGGATGACCCCGGAAGATTTTGAGGCTATCCAGAGACGGGCCTTAAAGACAGGAAAACTGGAAAGGCTTATCAGAGAGTCTGCAAAGGTATCAGACAAGGAAGTCCGTGACATTTACAATACGCAGAACAGAAAGATCAACATCGATTTCATAGCCCTGCCTTCGGATCTGGTCAAGGCCACAGGAAAGCCCTCAGAGACGGATCTTGAAGGGTATCTGAAAGAACATGGCGAGGAGTTCCGGGTATCTCAGGGCGCGGTGATTACATACCTAGTCTTCAAGGGCGCATCCTTTGCCGATGCAGCGGATATATCGGAAGAAGAGATAGAGGAATATTACAACTATCATACCGCTGAGTTCGAAGATAAGGGAACGACAAAACCTCTGCCGGAAGTAAGGGACACCATTGTCTCCGCCTTGAGATCGATAAAGGGTATGGATGCGGCATTCGAAGCGGCAAAGAAGGCCCACGACACGATCTACCAGGAGGAAAACTTCGAAGACTACGCCAAGGAAAAGGGATTGACTATAGAGACATCGGAATTATTCCGGGATACCCCTCTCCCCGATCAGTTGGCCGGCATTCAAGATCTGGGTGAACATGTATTCGATCTGGCAGAAGGAGACTTGGGGCGCGTCGTATCCGACAGCAAGGGATTCTATGTATTTAAACTCCTATCGCTGAAACCGTCATACATACCCGAGCTCAAAGACATTGTAACGAAAGTTCAAAAGCACTATACCGATAACGAGTCCATACGGTTAAGCAAAAAGAAGGCGGAAGAAATGCTCAACCGCCTGAAGACCGGAACGGATATGGCAAAGCTTTCCCAAGATGCCGGTCTCAAAGTGTTGGAAACCGGATTATTCCCGCTGATGAATCCCGACATACCAAAAATCGGCTACTCTCAGGAATTGCAGGAAGCCCTCATCAAGATGTCGGAGAAAGAGCCCTACCCCGATACCGTGTTCCTCGTCGACGGGAAGCATATTATCATGAAGTTTAAAGATGAGGGTAAGCTGGACGAAAAAGACTGGGAAGCACAGAAAGATTCCATAAAGAAATATCTCCTTCGGATGAAGGAAGAACGATACTTCATGTCATGGCTCGAGGGTGCAAAGGCGAACATGATCAGCAAGGGAAAGCTGAAAATACTTAAGAACGTGGAAGATCTGTAATAAATGAAAAAACATAGTATCGGGGTACTCCTCTGCGCAATGATTCTGTTTCTTTCGCAGGTATCCCTTGCCGCCGAAAAGACCTATCGTTTGAAAGTCTCGGGCTGCTGGGGATGATCGGGCAGGGCCAGGATAAGTTCTATCCTGAAGAAGACAGAAGGCATCCTCGATTTCAAGATGAACTCCACCACATCCACCATTACGGTAACGTTTGATGACGGTACGATAACCCTTGAAGAGATCATGCAGGAGATCAAAAAGAGGAAGTTTCAGGTAAGCGAACAGGTCGACGTGACAACCCCGGAAGGAAAACCCTCTGAAAAAACGGATCCTGTGGCGCCACCTCCCGCGGGATAGTGCTTTTGTCGTCATTGATTATACCCGACCCTGAAACTCAGTGCCGGGCCGCCGATCTTCCCGCGAGCCAGCCGGTGGAAAAGGCTGCCTGGAGATTGTAACCTCCGGTATCGGCATCGATATCCATCACCTCACCCGCAAAATAGAGTCCACCCACAAGACGTGACGCCATGGTGCGAGGATCTATTTCATTCGTATTGACTCCCCCCGCCGTGACAATGGCCTCGGTGAGCGGACGGGTTCCGGTCACCTCAAGGCGAAAGTTCTTGAGCCACACCAGCAGACGCCTTCGTTCCCGCGCGGTAATCTGATGACCTCTCCTGTCAGGGGGGATATCCGTAGCGGTTATACAGACCGGAATCAGTTTCGCGGGGAGCAGATCCCCAAGCAGCGTCCGAAACGTGCGTTTGCCATACGCGTCAAGATCGCGCAGCAGCCGTTCATCCAGCTTGTGTTCATCCAATGCGGGTTTCAGGTCAATGGATACTGCTACCCTTCCACCCAGATCCAATACATCCCTTATTCCGCCGCTCAGTGAAAGAATGACGGGTCCGGAAAGACCGAAATGGGTAAAGAGCATTTCTCCAAAGGCCTCATTTCGTTTTTTGCCGTCAACTAGGACACTGATATTCACGTTGCGCATACTCAGACCCTGCAGACGCGACGCCACATCCCCGGCAGTCTCAAGAGGAACCAGCGCTGGACGAACCGGCACGATAGAATGCCCTGCCGATTGGGCAAGCCGGTACCCATCACCGGTAGAACCGGTGGTGGGATACGATACGCCCCCCGTCGCGACGATTACGGCATCGGCGGCATAGGTATTTGCTTCCGTATCCCGCACGCCACAAACCTTTCCGCCTTTGATAAGCAGGCAATCTATCGACACATCCCGCCGTATCGTAACCCCCTGTCGACCGATCCATTCCATCAACGCATCAATCACATCACGTGCCTGTCCGCTTGCAGGAAATATCCGCCCACCTCGCTCGACAACAGTGGGAACGCCCAAATCCTCAAAGAACGCTACAAGATCATCATTCGAAAAACGGTGAAAGGCCTGTCTGAGAAAGATCCCGTTGGAACCGAAGTGAGAAATAAATTCCGTGAGTGATGCAACATTGGTGAGGTTGCACCGTCCCTTACCGGTGATACCGAGCTTTCGTCCGGGACGGTGCATCTTCTCAAGCAGGAGGGTCTTTGCACCCTGTCCTGAAGCCTGCCCGGAGGCCATCAACCCTGACGCTCCTCCTCCGACCACAATAACTGTCCGTTTTTCCATCTCCGAATATTACTCAGATCATTATATTGAGAGACTCAATAAATGCCGGGTCTTCTTTCTCCATGATCTCGATGATATGCTTATGCAGCCTCTTTTTATGCTGCTCGAATACTGCCCTCTTTTTGGTGAAGGTCCTCGCGAAGGCTATGGCATCTTCGAGAAGAGCCCCTTCATCCTCACATGCCTTCACGATGACGTGACTTTCTTCAAGCTCTTTCGCGGTCGCCCTCTTGCCGCTGTACACCAGTTCCTCAAGTTTGTAGTATGGAATCGCCTTCTTTATGATAGCGAGCATCGCCGGCAGAAAGGGGATGTTTATATCCACCTCAGGGAAACAGAAATATCCCCTGTCGGCTTTCATGAATCTGAAATCACAGGCACAGGCCATGATGCTTCCATCGCCGAAAACGTGTCCGTTCATGGACGCGATAACAGGCATCGGGAAATACAGAATCCGTGTAAATATCCTGTTCAGGCCATATAAAAAATCCTTGATCGCCTGGGTGTCCTTCTTACTCATGGCGTCCATCATCCACACGATATCGATACCCTGCGACCAATTCTTCGTATCGCTTGAGGTGATAACCACCGATGAAATGGTCTCGTCATGTTCGATTTCATCAAAGACGTTCAGGATAGCCCGAACAAAGTCAGGATTGTGCCTATTCTCGCCGTTGTTCATCTCCATGACCGCAACTGTCCCATCCTTTTTCCATTCGATAACTGCCATGCCTGCCCCCTTTATATTCTTTTTGTATCCCTCACGCCGCCCTGCCATGCACCCAGAAGCTTCGTCAAATCGATTCCCGTCTGATTGTCTGATTCCGTAAAATCCGCTGCCGTAACAGTGAGGTTCCTCGCAACAAGGTGCGGAACGTATGTTCACCATTCAACTAATGGGCCTCATCCCAGTTTTTTCCGGAAGCGATCTCCACCTTCAGCGGTACATTCAGATCTATCACCTGTTCCATTTCCCGTTTGACAAGGCTCATTACCGTCTCCTTTTCAGAGATGGGGACTTCAAAAACCAATTCGTCATGCACCTGCATAATCATAGATGCGGACAGATTCTTCTCCCTAATCCTTCCGGCGATATTCACCATCGCCACCTTGATCAGATCGGCCGCCGTTCCCTGTATGGGGGTGTTGATGGCCATCCGTTCCGCAAACTGGCGGACCTGTGTATTTGCACTGTTTATTTCGGGTATGTACCGTCGCCGGTTCAGAAGGGTGGTGACAAACCCGTTTTTTCTGGCACCTACCAGCGTTTCTTCCGTGTACCTGCGCACACCGGAGAATCGGGAGAAATATCCATCGATATACTCTTTCGCACGATTCAGGCTGATCCCCAGTTCTCTGGAAAGGCCGAAGGGACTCATCCCATAAATGACGCCGAAGTTTATCACCTTCGCCTGCCTGCGCATCTCCTCACTGACCATCCCGGGAAACACACCGAATATGTCGGATGCTGTCTTCGTATGTATATCCTCGCCTGACTCGAAGGCGCTCATAAGCAGTTCGTCCCCTGAGAGGTGAGCCAAGATGCGGAGCTCTATCTGGGAATAATCGGCCGAAACGAGTTCGCATCCTTCAGGTGCTATGAAGGCCTGACGTATCCTCTTCCCTTCGGCCGTTCTGATGGGGATGTTCTGGAGGTTGGGATTGCTGCTCGAGAGCCTCCCCGTAGCCGTAACCGTCTGGTTGTACGACGTATGCACCCTTCCCGTCTCCGGATTGACGAGGAGAGGAAGGGCATCGACGTAGGTCGATCTGAGTTTCATCAGACTCCGATAGGCGAGGATCTCAGCCGGAAGATCGTAGGATTTCGCTAAATTTGTCAACACATCCACGTCTGTCGAATATCCCGCCTTCGTCTTCCGCCCCCGGGGGAGATTCAGCTTATCGAAGAGGATCACCTGGAGCTGTTTCGGCGAATTGATATTGAACCGCTCCCCAGCCAAACGGTAGATCTTCTCCTCCGAGATCTCCAGGAGTTGTCCCAACTGGCTCGACATCTCCGCCAGCAGATCGCAATCGATGAGGACTCCCGCCGCCTCCATGGCGGTGAGCACCTCGACAAGCGGCATCTCCACGTCATCGAAAAGTTTCTTGAGTCCCGCCTCCTCCATCCGTTCGGAGAGAAGGGGGGCGAGCCTGAAGATGAAGTCCGCACACCGGCACGCATAGGGGACAACTTCCTCGATGGGCAGGGTGTCGACGGAGACCGCTCGCGCCCCGCTCCCCGTCAGATCCTTGAGAGCAGGTATGGCCCGGCCGTACAGCTCCTGGACCAGATCGGGCAGGTCGTATCCCCGTCGTGAGGGATCGAGGATATACGCGGCAAGCATGGTATCCGACACATCCCCCCTCAGCGGTATTCCCCTGCGCGCAAGGGCGAGAGCCGCAACCTTGGTATCGTGGCCGTATTTCTTCAATGTTTCGTCGGAAAAAACATCTTTCAGGGCCGCCAAGGCTGTGTCCGCATTGAGCTGTTCCCGTGCCCCAGTTCCCGTGTGGGCCAGGGGGATATAGCAGGCCTTCCCTTCGCCCGAGCAGAGAGCAGCACCCACGATTCCGGCCCTCACCGCGTCATCTCCCGTCAGTTGGAGATTGAAGGAAAAGGTGCCTGCATCACGCAGTTCATTAAGGAGAGAGGCAAGCTCCGCCCCCTGGGTTATAAGGCGGTAGTCAGCCGCTTCCGCTTCTCCCTTTCCTCCTTCTTCTCCCAGCCGTGTTATGAGGCCGGGAAACTCAAATTTCCTGAAGATCTCCTTCAGAACCTCCGCATCGGGCTCCCGGAAACGTAAATTATCCAGATCGAAGGGAACCGGTACATCCGTCCTGATGGTCACCAGGTCCCTGCTCATTCGCGCCTGATCGGCGAACTGTTTCAGCTTCTCACTCAGGCCCTTCCCCGTAACCTTTTCGGCGTTATCCAAGACATCTTCAAGAGAACCGAACCGGTCTACCAGCTTGAGGGCCGTCTTTTCCCCCACACCGGGGATCCCGGGAACGTTATCGGACGAGTCCCCCGCAAGCCCCAGGATATCGATCACCCGTTCGGGCCCTACGCCGAATCGGGCCCTGACACCTTCCACATCGTAGGACATATCTTTCATAGTGTCTACCATGAGGACATTGTCCGAGACGAGCTGCATCAGGTCCTTATCGCCGGAAGCGATGATCACCTGCATCCCCTCCGCCTCGTAGCGTCTCGCCAGTGTGCCGATGATATCGTCCGCCTCGATCCCCTGCTCTTCGATAACCGTTATGGAAAAACCGCGGACGATATCCTTGATGGGATCGATCTGGGGGCGGAGATCATCGGGCATCGCGCTGCGGTTCGCCTTGTACTGATCGTATGCCTCGTGTCTGAAGGTGGGACCCTTCGCATCAAAGGCAACGGCGATGTAATCCGGAGCCCAGTCGCGGCACAGCTTCATCAGCATGGTGGTAAATCCGTAGATCGCGTTGGTGGGAAATCCCCGTGAAGTGGAAAGCCCGTGGATCGCAAAAAACGCTCGGTAGATATAGTTTGTTCCGTCTACCAGGAACACTCTGGGTTGTGGTGCTTTCTCAGCCATGTCGCCGACGCTCCCCATTGCCTTATCATCAAAAAATCGCTGTGAATACGAATACTGTCCGATATAATCCCTATACCTAGTATTGCGGCGTGTACTCCGGAACGATACCATGGAGCTTCTTTTTTATGGCAGTCGCATCACGGGTGAGAGCGATGGAGAGAAGTTCATCGATATCGGTATTGAGCGCGTCTCTGTTAAACGAGTCTCCTCTGAGGACAAGGACCTTTTCGTGGTTTGTCGCCACAATCCCCTCTCCTTCCGTTATCAGTTCCTCATACAGCTTCTCCCCGGGGCGGAGGCCTATGAGCTGAATAGGGATATCCTTCTCAGGCTCCAGTCCGCTGAGACGAATCAGATCTTTTGCAAGATCCACAATGCGCACCGGTTTTCCCATATCCAGAATAAATATCTCACTTCCCTTTCCCATGGCACCGGCCTGGAGTATCAGTTGCGCCGCTTCCATGACGCTCATAAAATAACGGGTCATTTCCGGGTGGGTCACCGTAACGGGATACCCGCGCAGTATCTGTTCCCGGAATATCGGGATGGCCGATCCAGAGCTTCCGAGAACATTCCCGAAACGCACGGCCATAAAGCGCGTCTTGGTGCTCCCGTTCATGCATTCCACAAGCATCTCCCCCACACGCTTCGTGGCGCCCATGACACTGGACGGTCGAACCGCCTTATCCGTTGAGACAAGGACGAACCGCTCGACCTGGCTCTTCGATGCCTCCTCAACCAGATTCCTGGTGCCCTGTATATTGTTGCAAACCGCTTCCCACGGGCTGAGTTCCTGTATCGGAACATGTTTATAGGCGGCGGCATGGAACACAACATGAGGGGCAAACTCACTGAATACCTGTGAAACCGCCATACGGTCCCGTATGTCCATCAGGAATGCGGACACCTGAACGGAACCGAATCTCTGCGCACACTCGATTTCAAGGCGTGAGAGATTGCACTCATTGAAATCCAGAACAGCCACTGACTGCGGATGAAAACGGCATATCTGACGTACCAGCTCCGATCCTATCGAGCCTCCGCCTCCCGTGACCAGAATTCGCTTGTTATTCAGATACCGCATGATCTCTTCTTCATCGAGACGAACCTCTTCCCTCCCTAAAAGATCTTCAAGGGTTACATCACGGATCGCCTTTACCGACACTTTTCCCTCTATGATCTCCAGAATCCCCGGTACCGTACGGAATCTTTTTCCCGTTTTTTCACACAGGTCGACGATACGCCTCATCTGTTCGCCCCGCGCCGAAGGAACAGCAATCAGGATTTCATCAAATTTTGCCTGAAATTTTCCGATCTGGTCCACCGTTCCAAGTACCGGGATCCCATGTATGGCCTGTCCCTGTTTACTCAAATTATCGTCAAGAAACAGTATGGGCTCGAAATTGATACCCGGATTTTCCTGTATCTCCTTCAGTATCTTCTCCCCCGCATCTCCGGCTCCTATAATCAACACCTTTTTAACCGCAGGATTGACATGACGTTTGAATGTCCAAAAGAAGGGAAAACGGTTGGCAAGCACAAACCGTATGGTGATTCGTACCCCCCCGATGAGAAGAAAGGTAAACATCCAGTCGATAATATACACGGAACGGGAATACCCTTGGAAGTGATACAGATACAGAATGCTCAGGACTATGATCGCCGAAGAAAAGGTTGATGCCCTTAAGACATTTCTTAGATCGATAAAGCTCGTATACCGCCACATACCATTGTACAGACCGAGCATAAAGAAACAGACAAGCTTAAAGGGGATGATGAAGAGTATCGTGCCTTTCAGCTTCATAAAGTGATCCAGCGGTATATGACCGTCAAATCGCAGCAGAAACGAAAGCGTATAGGCCACCGCGACAAGGAGCGCATCTATAAGCAGCATCAAATAGAAATTTCTACGGTGCAGGATATGTATCACGTCAAAAACCGCCTTCTGAACAGTATATTGGCCAGGATAAATCCGCAGAGACAAACCGCCAGCCATAACGATGCACTAATAACACCAAATGGTCTGAGTATCAAGATTACGCTGCCAACGGCAAGCTGAAAGAGACCGTATCCGGCCGAAACCTTCCAGTGGGATACCTCTCCCTCGTTGGCCAGAATCTGATACAGATGCCTGCGGTGAGGTTTGAAAAGGTCGTCGCTGCTCTTCAGCCGTATCCCCATGGTGAGTATCTCATCCGCATAAAAGGGGAAGATAAAGGATATAAGACAGACAAAATCCAGTATGCTTCTTGAAAGCAGAACAACCATCTGAGCGAAGACGAAACCCAGCAGGATACTCCCCACATCACCCATGAAAACCCTGGCCTTTGGAATATTGAAGGGCAGAAAGCCGAAACATGACAGGGAAACGCACAGAGCGAGCGAAGCCAGCAAAGCGTTGTCCCCCCACTGTAACGCATACAAGGAGATAAATCCGAATCCGATCGCCCCCGTTATTCCGGCGATGCCGTTGATTCCGTCCATAAAGTTATAGAAATTCGCGGTGCCGGGAACAAAGATAATGAACAGCAACCAGGCCAGCAGAGGGTGCGGGAAGCCGGTCTGTGGCACCGCAAGACACAGAAACAGAACGGTCGCTCCAAATTGTGCGAAAAGACGCACCTTCGGGGAAAGGCCGAATCGGTCGCCATAGAGACTTACAAGGGAAACAACGGCGGCGAGCATCCAGATCCCAGGGGATATGCCGAGCAGGACCGATGCAAATACAAAAGCGGCAAGTATTCCGATACCTCCGCCTTTTGGAGTGGAGACTGTATGGGAACTCCTCTCCGTGGGCACATCTATAAAATGGTACCGGGGAGCACAGCGGGAAACGGCCCAGGCACCGGCGCCGCTCAGGAGGATGCTTGCAATATATGCAGCATTGGTTACCATGCTACTTCTCCACAAGAAAAATATTCTCAAGGGTATGGACAGGTCTGAACCCCGTCTTCAACATCCGTTCATTGCTGAAGACCAGATCCGAAGATGCCTTGTTGAAAGCGGAGCGAAACCAGGTCCTCCTTCGTCTCAGTATCCCCCCTCCCAGACGGGATGCACAACGCACCACAGGCAACGGGACAGGGACAACGGGTCGAGCGTGGTAGGACTCATTCTCCCTGAAGATTCGTATAATATCGTTAAACCGGTACGATTGCTCGTCGCATACATTCATGACAACATACCCTCCGGAAGGCACTTTCAAGATCCATGCCAAAAAATCCACCAGATTCGGTCTTGCAAGGGCGGATATCTGTTGCATACCCGTACCATACCGGATAAAGACCCCCGGTGCTCTGACACGTCGATCCAGGAGAAACGTTATGCCACGGTCATACACCGATGCCAGACGCAGCACGGTGACATTCCCGATAATACCCTTCGCAACCATCTCTTCAAGCCCGACCTCGGCGAGGCGCTTGCTCATGGCATAGTCGTCTGCGGGATTGCATGGGTGTTCTTCAGAGACCGGAACGGCTAGTCCTTCATCGCCATAGACCGACACGGAAGATATGAAGACAAAATGAACCGAAGGATTGCTCAGGGCGGCGGCCCGCGCGAGATGTTCCGTTGCCGCGCTGTTCACCCGCATATAGGTGTCGGCACCGACCGATCCGGTCTTCCGGTGCACCACTGCCGCGCAGTGAATGACAACATCGGGAGAATATTTCTTACACAATGCGGCAACTTCTGCCTGATTGACGACATCCAGCCTCTCCCAGGCTATTTCGAGCCTGTCAAGGGGTTTACTCGTACAGTATGTTCCTATTACCTCGCTTTCACACGCAATCCGTTCAGCCAGTGAGGAGCCGATAATCCCTGAAGCGCCTGTTATCAAAACCTTCATGATGATCTCTTGATTTCCTTCATGGTCACCCCACGATCCGATCTGTTTCCCAATAACTGTCTTCCAGCGGTCTTGCCCAGGGCGACCATGAGATGTACTATAATCCCGGTAACGACAATGGAAGATATATATGACGGGTAATGATCCGAAAGGTGTTTACGAAAAAAGACCCTCATTGCTTTGTGCATTGCGAACTCCTTCCTGAAAGGCGCGGCATGGACCCCCCCTTCACCTTTCAGGTGTATTACAGAGGATGCGGGGCAATACCACACCTCCCACCCAGCCTTACGGGCGCGAACACACCACTCGATATCCTCACCGAACCCGAATATATCTTCATCAATAAACCCTATCGTGGCATAAACCTCCCGTCGAGCCATCAGACAGCATCCCGAAACGGCGTCCACTTGATGTGCCTCATCTTCAGGCAGGTATCGCAGCAGGTATTGAGACAACCTTTTATTATCAGGCCATATTCTATCGATACCCAGAAAATATCCCAAGGCCGCATAGGGGGTCGGCAGTCCTCTTCTGCACTGTGGTTGAAAGGTCCCGTCACCGTTGAACACCTTTGGCCCGACGATGCCGGCAGACGGGTGACTCTCAAAAAAGTCAATCATGACATCCAGCAGATCATGAGCGATGATCGTGTCGCAGTTGAGCCAGAGGAGATACCTCCCACGACTCACCTGTAATGCCTGATTTGTTGCCTTTGAGAAACCTATATTTGTATTGTTCACGATAAGTTTTACATCAGGGAATAGGCTTCTCACCATGTTCACCGTCCCATCGGCAGAATCGTTGTCAACCAGTATGATTTCCCTGGTAACGGACGGGCTTGACGCATAGATGGATTCCAGACAATCGGCAAGAACCTTCTCCGAATTGAAAGAAACCATGCAGATGGATACATCCACCGATGATTCCTTTTTAATGGGCTGTCTCTTCATTATGATCGTACTATGAAACACCTTCCGCGGAATGTCTCATTATATATATGTTGAGAAAAAAGGGAATCCGTTCTGTTAGCATACGCTTAATTCTCCCTTTTTACTCCAAGTTATATACGTTTCCTCAACCGGTTGATCGCCCGTGACAGCAGTCGTTCCTTTTCGAACAGGTTCCACAGATACCTGTCGTCAACACTTTTTCTTCTCTGAATTTCATGCCGTTTTTTCAACAAACCTTTGATTCCGAAGAGTACAGCTCCTTTTGCCCTGACAAATTCCTTGCCCCGACCGGTCATCATAAAAAAGAGGAATGCCGTCAATCCATAGATGATATGCGGCACTATTGTCCGGGCCACCAGATGGGCGGGCATGTTTTTCAGATAGACCCATTCCACATTACGATGTCCGTAATAGACGGAAAGGGGAGAGTCACGCACCACGCTTCTGCTGATTTTATGGTATACAATTGCGTTCGGAACATACAGGCACCGATACCCCCTGAGCTGTGCCCTGAAGCTCAGATCCACATCTTCATAGAGCAGAAAAAAATCTTCATCAAAAAGGCCGATATCGCCTAACATATCGGTTCGATAAAGTGCGGCTCCGGCACAGGCGCCGAAAACCGGTTCACACCGGTTAAATCCGTCAGCAGTCATATCACGTCCGCGCATGAGTGCAACACCGGCATCCGTATATCCATCACCGGCCCTGTCGATCAGATGCCGCCGGTCGTAAAAGAGCATCTTTGATGCCGCAAACCCCACACCCGGATTCGCCTCCAGCGTTTCAACAAGTTCCTTCAGCCATGAGGGATGGGGGACGGCGTCATTATTGAGCAGTGCCACATAGCGGGTATCGACAGTTCTGATAGCTATATTGTTCGCAGCCGAGAAACCGACATTATCAGGCAAGCAAATCGTCTGTACATTGGGATAATAAGCATGAACAAATTCAACCGATCCGTCATCCGAGCCATTATCAACAAGAATTACCCTGAAACGGCGATACTCCTGCCGTTGAAGGCCCTCCAGACAGTCATGCAGCAGTTCCTTCCCATTCCAGTTTACCACTATGACGGTAGCGAATGTCAACGTATCATACCCGATAATGCTGAATTACCACTTTTTATTATAAAGACTTGCCCCGGGCCAATTTCCATGCGTTTGAATCTCGGTTGTTGCTGCGGTACCGTACTCCCCCTCTCTGGACTGGTAATCATATCGATGCCGAGTTCATCCACCAGTTCTTTAATAAAACCAACCATCCCAAAGTCATGACTGGGGAAACGTTTCTTGTATGTAATTTTTTTCACCTTACCTAAACATGAAAGAATCGTTTTTTTTATTCGACCACCCTTACAAGTGCTTTTTGTGAAATTCAGACACGAATCCGCAACGCCATGGAGAAACGGCCGTATCATGGCACTCTCTTTTGCCTTTTTGTATCGTACACCATCTATCCACCGCTCCCAATATCCGGTCCGCCAATCCTCGATCACGTAAATTCCGCCCGGCTTCAAATGATTTTCAAAGAGGTGCCAGAACGTTATCTTCGAGATATCTCCAATATGAGAAGCATCATCAATGATGATATCAAAGCCTTCCGGTGCGGTCTCTCGTGCAACGGTATCAAGAAAGTCCGTATCCTGCTGATATCCTGCAAACTCAAAGATCCTTGGGCTTTTATCTGCGACGCCAGATGTATGTATATCAACTCCGACAATCGTGCCATGTGAAAAGTAATTTTCCCACAGCAGTAACGATTCCCCTCGAAAGATACCCAATTCAAGAAGGGTTATCCTTTCATTCCGTATACCGGAAAAGAGTCTCTCGTAATTATCAAGGTAGACCTGATTTTTGTCTGTGCCGAATTTCCCGGCGATCAGTTTTCTCTCCATTCTTCCTCCCGGAAAAGATATCATATCCCTTTAAGTACATATTCCTTTTTCTGTTTTAAGGATTTAAACATCTTGTAGTTCTCATGGCGACCGGTGTAAATAATCGTTCAGAACAAACCATACCTATTTCTACTTTCAGTGCCCGATGGTGTTTCTCTCCATCATTGTCAGGCTGGGCCCTGTCGTTTTCCTGTCTTAGCCTTGCGTTACAGGATAGCACGGTATACTATATTTGTATCTTTTCAAGATAAACAACGGTATATTATCATTATTAATTTTTTATCATTTGCTATATCATCATCCTTTATAGCAAAATCAGGGACACTTTGTTACATTTTTTTGCCAATTGACTTGACAGAACAAACGCGCATCGGGTAGATAGGTTGCCGTTTCTTAGAAACAAAGAGGGGGGAATTATCAGCATGGATCTTCACTCCTCAAAAAGTGTCATTATGTGAGATGAGTCAAATCGAAGCTTTGCACCCAAACCGAACAAAGGTCTTATTCATCCCCTATAATTATCCCCCACGGGGGGGGGTTGCCGTGCTCCGTACGATCAAATTCCTCAAATATCTTACAAAGCTTGGCTGGAATCCCTCCGTCTTGACACTGAAAGCCTCCAGCTACATGATGAAAGATACAACCCTTGGCGGCGAAGTTCCTGATAGTGTAAGGGTTTACAGAGTCCGCCAATGCGGACGCCGTTTTATGCTGCTCCTTGCAAAGGCCGGATTGAACCATTGGATTCAATTCCCCGATAAAGAGGCCAGTTGGATTGTTACAGCCTTCCCGAAAGCGTTGGGGATCATTCAAAGAGAAAAAATACCGATTATATACACAACATCGCCCCCGCATTCCACGCATCTCGTAGGATATCTTTGCAAACTGGTGACAGGGGTCAAGTGGATTGCCGATTTCAGAGATTTATGGTGTGGGAATCCTTTCTTTGTACCGGATACGGGGAAAGAGAAACTTCTGCACGAAAAACTTGAAAAGAAGGTTGTTGCACGGGCTGATTTTGTATTGGCAAACACCCCTCAGGCCCTTTCTTACTTTACGGCGACATACCCTCTCATGGCACATAAATTCATTTGTCTTCCCAACGGATTTGATCCGGAAGATTTCGATCATATCCAGCCCAATAAAGTCAACAATAAGATGATATTCACCTACGTAGGAACCTATGGCGGAATGAGGCCCATGGATTACTTTTTCCAGGCGCTCAGGGAATTCTTTGATGAAACTCCGGGGGCAGAACAAGAAATCGAAGTTGTTTTCGTCGGAACACATTCCATGATCGTGCAAAGACTCGCGGAACGACTCGGTCTGGATACGGTCATACGCTTTAAAGGTCATGTATCCCATGAAGAAGCCATAAGGTCCATACGTGAGAGCGATGTCTTACTCTCCTTTCAATTCGAGGACCATGGAGGTTCTACCGCCCTCCCCAGTAAAATTTTTGAATATATGAAGGCAGGAAAAAGAATTTTTTCACAAACGTGTGAAGGACCTTCCACCGAAATAGTTCGTAACTATAAAGGCGGATATGTTGCAGATCCGAAAGACATCACACAGATCAAACAAATTCTGCATCAACTGTACGAAGATTATTCATCAGGCGTCTTTTCCGATATTGAAGATAGGGGAATAGAAAATTTTAATAGGATCAACCAGACCAAAACGCTCAGTGCCATAATGCTTCGGGCGTTAACGGGACAATAGGTATATCTCCTATCTTCGGTTCCCGTTTCTTTGCCTTTCAAATCTTCCACGTACCATCGACAACATTCTTTACGGTCGAGACAAAGCTATCAATCCAGATCCTGTAATCGTAATGCCTTGCAACAAAAGAACGCGCCTCGGCTCCCATCCTCTTTCTCAGAGAGATGTCCTCTATCAAAGAAGCAAGGGTATCCACCCACTCTTGATCATCGCTAGCAAAGAAACCGTTTTTGTTATTCTGAATGATACGAGCATTAACACCCACCGGTGAGATCACAGAAGGCAGTCCAGCCGCCATATATTCCAATATCTTGAACCCCCCCTTGCCTTTCGTATAGTTGTTTTCAGGCAAGGGCATGACACCTATGTCGAATGAAGAAATATACGCGGCCTCCGTACCCTTTTCCCAGCGTATAAAATCCACATCGATGCCGTCCATGGTAATCGATCGAGACGATATGATTCTCAGTTTTATCGGGTACTTCAAGGCAAGTTCGGCAAGAGGCTTTTCGATGGTTTTTAGAAAAATCAGGTTCCCCGGACCGCCGGTCCACCCTATAATAACTGGCCACGATACCTTGTGTTCACGAACCGGAAAATCTTCCACATCTACCAAGGTCGGAATGACCATTACATTCCCGTTGATCTTTTTCACATAAGCGGCAATATATTCCGTACTGACGATGACACCCATACTTAAGCGGACATTCCAGTAAAAACGCCATCTTGTAAGGGTATTCAAAATACGGCTCGAAGATCGGACCGAATGGGGGGGGAATATCCAGATAGCATCATCCACGTCGTAAATAATGTGCCTGTTCAGGAGCCACAGGGCAAAGATAAAAAAGGGGGGATCATAAAAGAACTCGCTCAGAAATTCTCGCTGTAAAAAAACAGCGTCGTATTCGGGGGAACGCCAGATTGCTCGAAAACGACACAGGAGAAGAAGTATAAAATAGCGATACTGTCCCCATTTTTCCCACGGAACAAAAAACCGTTGATAGATCGAAGGATCGGTTGGAGGAAAGATGTCGAATTTTATTTCTTTCTCAGTGATATGACGGACATATTTATACAGTCGGTGCCGTGCGCTGGCATTTTCCTCGTTCAGATAAGCAAGACAGAGCAGGCGAATCGGTTTTTCCTTGACGTGCGCGGGGGAAACAGCCCGTCTGAGCCATCGAAAAGGGAAGACAAAGACCATTCTTACCATACCTTTTATACATAATACTCCAAAAAGCAGAATGCCCAAGGGTAGAAAGGTTAGCCAATAAAGAACGCGCCATTTCCATGGAAGCATAGTATCTCCAAAACCCGTACAGGCTACACTGTATCCTGAGCCAATTCAGGTGAATTGGGTAAATCCACTGATTCAAACTTCTTCAATGTAAACTCGATTTTCTTGGAACTGTGGACCTTCTCTATAATCTTTAAAATATCTCCAGCCCTGTGCTCGAACGTATGTCCACTGATAACGATATCCCGCATCTTTTCACCGCAAGTCCTTCGTTTCTGATCGCTCAAGAGGAGATCGAACACGATATCTTTCAATTCACCAGCATTCTGATAGGTTGGTACAGCATCACCAAATAATGTCTCCATCCCTGAAGCATTGTCCGATACAATACAGGTGCCACAGGATCCCGCATCAAAGATGCGGTTTGATATAAAGCCCTTGTCTCCCATGGAGGGCCAGTGATCGTTGAGCAGAATTTTGCATCTGCTATAAAAGCAGCGCAAGCTCTGGTTTTTAATATAGGTTCCTCTAATGTATCTCTCGGGTATCAGACCTTCCCATAAGCTTCCGTAGACACTAAGGGGAAGATCACTATCGATCGCATCCTTGACAATTTTTCTGGTTTGCTTTCTTGAGTTGCCGACAAACAGAACGTCGTGCGCCAGCACGTCTTCCTTTGCATCCTGATAGAACAGATCCGTATCCGTACACTGCAACAGTGCGGTGACCGGTGTCATAATCATTTCCCGTAACACCTCTGCATAGATCTGTGATGCCACAAATACATGATCGTATGCCTCGTACTCTTGGGCAGTAATTGTATCGGGATGACTGATGTTCCACATAATATTGATGTGATCCGGTTTTGGAGTGTATCGGCTCAGACCCCGCAGGACAATAACCACATCGTCGGCAAATCCGAGCGGCGTTTCCCAGTCGGGCATCAGGTCAATCCTTACTGCATGCCCATATTTTACAAATGCACGTTTGAGCCCCAGCGCGAAGTGGTAATCCCCCCATTGTTCGGCCTCTTCTTTTCTGGGAACGGGGACCTTGATGCTGATTCGATACTTGTTCTCGTAAAATTCAGTCAGCATTGATCGCAACTGGAGGCTTCTCTTACGATAGGTATGCTTATCAAGAACCTCTGTTCGAAGTGCATGTACCTGTGCTTTCCGATGATTTTCATCTCCGAGAAAACGATTCAGCACCGTGTACAGCTCTTCTCGTGTCGAATACGTCGGTAATCGGTCACCGAACAATTCCTCCGTCCCTGCGGTATTATTGGTTATAACCAGCGCTCCCGATGCCAGGGCGTCAAAAACACGGCTGTTCATGGACCCCCATGGTTTGGTAATGCCGTTCACCGCATCATCGATAACCACCCTTGTGTTTGCATATATGGAGGCAAGTTCTCCATACGGTGCAAATCCCCTCCAGAACGCACCAAATGTATCGTGATCATCCCAATTATTTCCATAAACGGCAAATCGGTAATCAACTTCCGAGGGATTCAGCATTGCTTCGATATCACGCGTTACACTCCATTTATGCCCGGTAAAGCAATAATCGCACGGTTCCTCCTTGTGGCCAGCCTCCGGTCTGAACCGTTTCTCATTTGTCGCAATGGGGAAGAGATGAGCTTTTTTGCCTTTTCCTGTTATAAAATCAAGGCCTTTTCTACAAGAACACAGAAAGATGTCATACCCATCAAAGCTGTCCCTGTCGGCCCATCGATCAAACCAGTTTCTCATCCACGCGACCTTGATCAGACTAGGTTTTGGACTTCTCATTCTTGACAGGTCATATGCATCAACCATTACTATCAGCACATCAATATCTTCGAGGTCATACCAGTCCTCATTACGGGCCAGGAATTTTACACTCCAGCCGAGTTCCTCTTCACATGCACAGGCGAGTTCCATGGCCGTGTAATAATCACCTGCCTTTGCATCTTTATGTGCTTCGGTTACGGCAAAGGCCGCCTTCAGAACGTCTCCTGACCAGAACCGGTCACCTGCCACAAGATCTCGGTGAAACGCCCTTCGTATTCCATAGCCGTATCGTCTTTTAAGAACGTCCCAGTTCTTCTTTCGCATCTGAAACAATTCCTTGGGAGGACTCAGTTTCTGCGTGGCGCTCTCGTCGTGTACCAGAGATAGTTCGTCGGCGAAGACAATGGCCTTTTTCAGATACGACATATAGGTCAGACACAGATCAATATCTTCATTGCCATAGACATATTCCTCACAGAAACCGCCTGCACGCAGAAATTCTTCTCTCCTACACACCATCGCAGCCGCGGTAACGGCCGGAAATATACTTTTGGACCGGCCACCTTCATCAATGCCGTGAACACTCCCCAGGTTATATCCCCTATAGACGGCATTATGATCATCTTCAAAGAGGCGCACCCCTGCATGCTGCACCCTTTCCCGGGTATCACCGGTCGCATTCGGCTTCTTGAGAGAATCGTATCCCATAAAACGCTTCATTGCAGAGAAAATCCCGCTCCTTTGAGAGGGTGCGCTGAATTGCCCTTCTGGGTAGAGCAATTTGAGACCGACAATGCCAATACTCGAGTCACTTAGGTATTCAACAAGTCGGGGGATTGGATCAGATTCAAAGAGAATATCGTTATTGAGAAAAAACAGATAATCAGAAGTCGCCCTCTTTGCAGCAAGGTTGTTTGAAGACGAAAAACTGTTGTTTGAATCATACAGGATAATATCGATATCCGCCTTTTGGCGGTATGAAAGAAGGATCTCCACACTGTCGTCGGAAGACGCGTGGTCTACAACGATAAAGCTGACATTGGGGTAGGTATTGAAGGCCAGAAATGATTCAAACAGGCTTTTCAGATGGTGAGCACCATCCCGGTTCAACACTATAATGGTTACACCCTTCTCGGGCGATGAAATCCCCCTGCGGGTATCTGGATTATTGAGAATCAGATATTTTTTTTTTGCTGGTCTAAAGATGATTGACCATTATTATCGATTTTCTTTTTTAAGCCCTTCAATTCATCGGAAACCCCGTTCAACTGATCGGTAACGGCAGGACCACGAGGTCTTAGCAGCAGCCTTCCTCCTATGTTTCCTATCGTGTTCCCCAACCGCCAGCGCCGCGAATATATGACCGTTGAGCACAGGCTTAGCACCTTTTCACCCCACAGAATGAGACTCCGTAGATCATTTTCCCTGCGGCTCAACTGTTTGCCAAGATTCTCCACCTCTCCTCTGTGCGTTGAGGCTGCAAGGTCCATCTCTTTTTTATGTGTTGAGATCGCAAGGTCCATCTCTTTCCTGTGCGTTGAAACCGCAAGGTCCATCCGGGCCTGAAGATCCGCAATCTTTTCTTCGTACCCCGATATCCTAAGCTTATATTGTTCGCGAAGGCCCACCGCCTCTTCATTCTTCTCGCTCAGCAGTAGCTCCGTTTCCATCCTGACACGCTCAATCTCTTCAAAATATCCCCTCACCGAAGGGTCAAAATCAAAATCAACAAGGAAAGTAATGAGGGCATCCTTCTTATCCTTCAATCGGTGATCAACAAGGACACCAAGTCCGCTTAAACCGGGAAGCTTTAAAAACTCAACAGGATGTTCGGCCTCCTTAACAAAATCCTCTATAGCGGTCAGGACTCCGTTTTGAAGATTATTTTCGTATATCGAATTGTTGAGATGCTGATTCAGTCCACCCGATTCGAGAAGTTCCGTGGAATCGGGCCGGATGCCTTTTTGTTTATAGGGCTTCCGGAACTTGTCGGGTATGGTCTCGGGGTTGTAGTACAGATCCCGACGTCCGTAAGGCCAGCCTATATCATGAATCATTATGACGGGAAGGGGTCTTTCGGTATCAGCGGTGTGTTTTTCAATCAGTTTTAATTCATTGAAAACCGTGTACCAGTTATGATCCCCGTCGATGAGAAAAACGTCTGCGGCCTGTATCCGGGGAATAGCGTTAAGGCTCAGCGCCTTATGAAACACGAAATGACGACCATACTGTTTCCTCAAGGCATCAACGTCAAACTTCGGTAACGGGTCCACCGCGTGAAGAATCGCATTGTTTTCTTTACAAAAATCAAGCAGTCGTACCGTGTTCTTTCCCTGATCGGAACCGATTTCTACAACAACTTCGGGTCCAAGCATGGACAGAACGGGTTCGATAATAATATTCCAGAAACGGTGCATCTTTTTCTCTAGGCCCCTTTTAATTGCATTACAGAGATCTTATGCAGAATGCCGCGTAAGATCTTTTGCTTCCATGCGGAAAGCAGGTGAAGGTTTTCCTTTCTGCAAATCAGCACGCTATCTCGCCATGAATTGCTGAGATCCGCATACCGTGGGTCTGGTTCCCACTGGGTAAAAGCTTCTACCACCGTAAGTCTTGCAAACCGGCCCAGTGCGGCGAATCCATCCGAATAGAATCTCCAGCAGTCTACGGGATATCTGTGCTCAGATCCTCCCGAAGGGGCGATAATACAACATAATCCGCCAGGTCTCAAGACCCGTTCTATTTCAAGCATGGTAATCCAGAAGAATTCTATGTGTTCAAAAGCCTGGCCCGAAATCAGGACATCGACCGAATTCGATCGTATTGTTTTCCAATCGTAAGGATTGTTAAGGACAATATCCACATTCTCGCCCTCGGTCATATCAACTCCGCGATAGAGCCAGGGAGATATATCAAAAAATCCTCTGTACGAGCCATTTACGTCGAAACTGCCGAGATCAAGGATCAGCAAAGGCTCTTTGTCTCTGTTTTTCAGATACCTCTCTTTGAAATCCAGCATCTTATCCAGAGAACTTTTATGCATGCAGATGGTCTCCTACACTCTTTACTTTAAGTTATTAGTTATACCATGAAAAACACTAACAAGTACAAATTTTATTCTACAGGCATTTCATTTGTTTTGTGTGTTTCGTGGTTAAAAAAATATAAACAGACACATGAGAGATAATAAAAATTGATAGCGCGTAAGCACCACCCTATCCAGCATTCATAATTCTTATTTGATCTCCACCTTAATGGGCAGATACAACTTGCAATTTACTATCCTTCTTTCCATCGGAGGAAGCATTTCAAAAATACAGGCATTATCCTTCCAGTCATAAAAAACGGGCTGGTCCTGATCATATCTCACGGCTGCCGTAATGCTGTAGCTTCCTTTGAGCAGCGGCAGGCGAAGACTGAATTCAACGGATCGACATTGACCGGCTTCCAGCACGGGAAGATCCACTCCCTCGACACGGGTATTGGTTCCCAACAGATCGATGCCGTAGTAATCCCGTATAAAAATGCCCACCACCGCAGGATGGCAGCGAGTGACCGCTTTCAGCTTAACCGATACGCACACTTCCTGATTAAAGTCCACACTTTTCAACGAATTTCCGGTCTTATCCAGCAAAAAGACCCCTTCAATTCGGATATCTCCGTTACCTGCACTGGTTGTATTTGGCATTGAAGGTGTTATTGTTCCAGCCTTATCAAATGTACTGTCTACAGCGTCCTTTTTTTTCGCGGTTGCTTTTTCCTGTTCTTTCAGGGCAAGCCGTGCATGATAATCATTGGCCACATCCTCGGCGTTGCCGATCTTCACCACACGGCCATTTTCCAGGAGGATCCCTTCCTGGCACAGGCTTTTGATGGCGCCGATGCTGTGGCTGACAAAAAGGATGGTCACACCCTTTTTTTGAATCTGTTTAATCTTGTGTATGCACTTGTGCTGAAAGGCTGCATCCCCCACTCCAAGGGCCTCGTCAATCACCAGAATATCCGGGTCCGTGTTAATGGCGCAGGCAAAGGCCAGGCGCGCATACATGCCGCTGGAATAAAGACGCATGGGCTGGTCAAAGAAATCTCCAATATCGGCAAAGTTCTCCACCTCCGGCATTTTTTCCATAATATACGCCCGGGAAAGTCCCATGAGTCCCCCATATAACACCACATTTTCCCTGCCCGTAAACTCCCGGTTAAACCCGGTCCCCAGTTCGAGGATGGCCGATATCCGTCCCCGGACCCGGACCCCGCCGCTGGTGGACTGCAAATATCCGCAGATAATTTTAAGCAACGTACTTTTACCACTGCCGTTTATTCCGAGAATACCCATGGTAGAGCCCTTTTTCAGCGAAAAGGACACATTCTCCAAGGCTGTAAATTCTTTATGATAACATTTTTTACGAATGGATATTGATTCTTTGAACCGGTCTTTTGGCGTTTTGTAAATTTTGAATTTCTTCGATATGTTACTTACCTGGATTGCGATCTCGTCCATTATAATTTCCATTAATCGGTTTACAGAACCTCGGCAAACTGACCCTTCAGACGCCGGAAAGTCCATGCGCCGACAAACAGCAGAACCAGGGTAATGCAGAAAAAACAGATAAAATCTATTACGGCAATGCCCTGATGACTCAACAGGGCCCGGCGATATCCTTCAGTAATAAAGTACATGGGATTCAGCATCAGTAAAAATCGGTATTTCTCCGGGATAATGCTTGATGGATAGATAATCGGACAGAGGTAAAACCACATCTGGAGCAGCACCGTAATGGACTGGCTGACATCTTTAACAAATACATTAACCGAGGCCACAAGCCAGCTTAAGCCCAGAGAAAAAAGCATCAGGCACGGAAGATAGAAGAAGATCGTCATGGCATACCAACCCACTGTCTGCTTGCACAGCAAGAGCAGGGTTATCAGAACTCCCAACCCAACCAGATGGCCGGTGAGGGCCGATCCAATTACCACCATCGGAAGTATCTCGGAACGAAAAGGTGTTTTAGTGACAAGGTTTTTATTTTTTTCAATGACTCCGCAAGAATTTTTCACAATTTCACTAAACATGATCCAGGGCAATAAGGCACAGAACAACCACAGTGCAAAAGGGGTATCACCGATCTTACGCCCGAAGATCAGGGAAAATATCAAGGTATATACAAAAACCTGCATCAACGGCTGGAGAATCGCCCAGAAAAGACCGCCGAAAGATCCGACATATCGGGCTCTGAAATCCCTGTCTATCATCAACCATAGGGTATCTTTGTGCTGCCATATACGTGACAGAAAATTGGTAGTGGAAAATAGAAAGCTCAGGTGATGTATCCCCCTTTAAATAAAAATAACGAATGATGAATTCTGTCGATTAGATAAAGATCTATCATGCATCAATACGACCTTATTACGCATTTATAATGCCGATTTCGTATTTTCATATCTCCCTGCTGAAGTCAAGATTTAAAACAATTGCCAAGGCCCGGGTTTGTTGTTGTAACTACCTTGAATAACAAAGTTATATTTTTGGTATCTACTTTGAAGCAGGTCATACTATGATATATGGTTTACCTTGTAAATTAAAAATTTTCAACATCATAAAAGGCATTCCGTCTATTTGGTGGGCACAGCTCACCCTACGATGGTGTGACACCGAAACCTATCATCAGCCTGGAAACGGATCGAACAAGGTCTCTGCAATCAATACGTATCATCTTCATAATCTTTCTGAAGGCAAAACTAAACCACAGAGGTAGAACCGTCCACAAGCAGATCACGGGCATATACAATTCATCCCAAATCGTTCTGGGAGACTGCACACCCATGTGCCATTCCTGGGGTTGTATCATCATCCGAACCTTCGAAGCCATGGCCTGCGATGCCTGTGTCATTTCCGATGAAGTTTCCGGCCTCAAAGCTCTGTTCGGCGAGAGTATCGTAACCTGTGGAAAGTCGGAAGATCTAAACCGCATCATTACGCAGTTGCTTACCTATAACGCCCGGCGGGAAAAGATCGGAGCGCTGGCAAGGCATGGGGGTTAGTTGAAAAGAATTTGTTTGTATCGAATCTTTTACATCCCGGTATCGCATCGAGCATCATGCCGTCTGAAGAGGCATTGATCTGAAAACCGACGACCTCTCTATCCGAGGAAAGATCTGGCTACCCTAATCTTTGGGATTAATCTCTTCGCATAACACTTCCGGCCATAATTCGGAGATAATATTTCGATATAATACACACTCTTGATGGCCTCGTAAATTTTCATCTACTCCTAAAAAAATTTCCAGTAATAATCTACAATTAAAAGGAATAAAAACTTCATATGCAATATCTTGCTCTTGCTGGGCCATGGCAAGCCAATTTCCCGAGATGTTTTCCCATCGAAATAATTCCATAATGTTAATGTTGTTTTTTGAACAACAATCTATTGACCTATCAACCCATTTTTTAATATATTTTTGTGCGAAATAGACTTTATCCAATTGAAATATTCTCGCAATTGATTCACCGGATGCCGTGGATAGATCCATTTTATATCGATTTCCAATACGGGCAATTTCACTGATATTGCCCTTGATATGTACATGGTTGTCTGGAAAATTTTTAATTATTCCTTGAGCTATTCCGCCCCAATATTCATGAGCACAGCTTACATTATGTAAATATATTTCCGCGAATTCATTGTCCATGCTATCAGAACAGTCAATAATATGATGGTCTAAGTTAAGCCTCGCGAGAATCCGACCGGGTATATCAACATCCATATGTTCTCTAGTAACTTTATGATATAGAAGGGTGTAATAAAAAACTTTCTGGCTAATATCACGTGACGCAGCCAATAAAAGCCTACTATCCCAACCCGCGGTGACAGCTAAGGCCAGTGGGAATCTTAAATGAGCACTTTTTAAAAGACCGGTCAGTATTTCCGCACCTTTTTCGACCCCATCATTCAATGAAACTTTCTCTATTTTTTTACTCGGCCAAAATCTACATACTTTACAATTGGTTAAATCTAAATAGTGATTGGGTAATAAGTGCCTGATTGCCCGATACAAACTCCTGTCATCCGGCCACCAATATTCTTCTACTCTTTGATGGTTCACCCAATCCATAAAATCAACTGCCTCGGGATCAGGTTTTATTTTCAACTCTTCGGCCAGTAATCCCGGCTGTGATGCACACCAAGTAAATTGATTTGTGTCCTGGAAATAAAATACTTGCCTCAGCCCCGCGGCATCAGAAAACATCATTTTTTGTTTTTTACTGATTACGATTAATATCCACCTGCCGCCATACTGGACCAAATTATTAAATAATTCAGATAGATTTTTGCGATTTTGATCTGCAATTGTATTTAATATCTGTTGATTTGTCGCCTCAACATGATAGGGATCAAGTATATACCCAATAAGGACAAAGGTCATATCGCCTGAACAAACTTTTGTTACTTCGAGTTCCGGATGACTTGATAAATATAGGTCGTCGCATATTTTCACATTATTCCATCTTTCAAACTTTTTTATCCAATATGGCCCCAAAACAAATTGTCTTTTATACAACCCCTTTTTTAGAGATAACTCAAAGCTATCGTCAACGTTATTGAATAAATGTGTTTGGATTATCTTCTTGATGTTATTGAATAAATTCATTTGAATGATGCCTTTTTATATGAATTTCAGGAATGCACCTCACAGAAAAAGATCCTGCCGGTTTACTGGTAGGAGGCTCATGCCGCATCACTGTCCTTGTTGCAGCACAGGCGGCGGCAGATCAGACTCCTACCGGACTCCCAAACGGTAAAAAATCTGCTTTTTCGAGAAGTATATGTCAAAATTACGATGGGTTGTCAAGAAACAATCCGCACAACTTCTTGTAACTATTGTGAAAGAGAGCCGCAGCAGCATAAGGGGTTTGCGAACACTGAGTATTAATCCTGATATTCAGGGCCCCTTCGGCAAGCATACCCGAAAATTTTTTCTGATCTAACTGATGCCATACCTGTTTCCATCCAAAAACATGGAATTTTATGGGCGCCCAATTTTTGAAAAAATGATATTCTACTCAAAAACAGACAAGGAATAAGGCGTGCTTCGCAGAAGAATATAGAAAAGTACTGTAAGATCGATTTTTGATGCACGTGTCCTGTTGGGTACCCTTATTCAATTTCAAAGCGGGATATGACTGCTGGGTAATGTCGCCAACGGCCGTTACATTATTCTGTCAGAGGGGACGTTACACTCAGTGAATATCACCAAGCCCGTCACCTGGAATTTTGTCGAAGCAACCGGGTCCAGAAGCTGCTGAGCGCTCCTGGCGTAGCCGATAACCCTGCGGGTCACCTTGAGCCCTCATACAGGAGCAGTCGTTGTTTTTCTCCCTTGGCATACTGGATGCCGGTCATTCATTTTTTCGCACGGCGCGCTGGTGGTCTGAAAACAGGACCTTGACCCCCATTTATCGTCTTTCGAATCGTTTCTTGAAACTCACCATCTTATATTGTATGTTTTACAGGCTATTATGAAAACTATCTTTCTGGACATCAGAACGTGATGAAGCAGATACGATCAAAACTTGCCCCGTGCAAAGCCTACCTGAAGGGAAAACTCGGCAACCCGTTTATCTATCCTATCTATCAGCTCATACGGAAACATCTTTTGAGAAACCGGATCTTCATCCTGTACAAGCGAATCCAGTGGAAAAGAAAAGGATATGTAAGCCCTCATCCCTCCATAGATATCGGGACTAATCAGATGATCGGCACGGGTAAATGCTCTGATCGTACTCTCATGCTGCTCAAAGATGCGAAAGCAGACGTTCCACTGACAATAGGGTTTATTATTACAGAGAACCATCCAGCAACCATATATGGTGATTATTTCACCGCCCACGGTCTCGGTGATGAGCTGGAAAAATTCGGCTATCGGGTTGTCTATCTGCCCGAACGCCCCCGATATGAATGGCACCTCCTGTCATCCATTGACATACTGGTGGTCATGCGGCATTCCTTCGACCCGTTTCTGCTCAGACAGTATCCCGGAATAACCAGCGTGGCCTGGATAAGAGGTTATGTGGACGAGTGGTGCCGAGCCCCCTGGTTTAAAGAATATGATGTCATCCTGACAACATCTGAAATCGCCCTCCACTACGCCAAGCGGTTCACCGACCCCGAAAAATGCCTCGCTGTCCTGAGGCTGGCGGCCGATATAGACACATTTAAGCCCGGCCCTCGTCAACCCGAATATGTATCCGATATCTCCTTCGTTGGAAATATCTTCGAAGCGCCCCGCGAATTCACCCGCAAGCTTGCTATTGAACCCGGAATCACCTTCAGCATCTACGGGCAGATGACGGATAAGAACCACCGGTTCTGGAAGTACCATCGCGGCAAAGTCTCTCACGGGGATATTCAGAAGATCTATAATTCCTCCCGGATCGTGCTGGAAGACTGCACCCCCATGTGCCAGCCATGGGGGTGTATCAACAGCCGAACATTCGAGGCGATGGCCTGCGGGGCTTGTGTCGTCTCCAACGAGGTCCCCGGGCTGAAGGAGCTGTTCGGCGATGCGATAGTGACATACAAAAGCCAAACAGACCTGCATTACAGGATATCGTGGCTGCTTGAAAATGAAACAACAAGAGAGAGAATCGGAGTAAGAGCGAGAGAAGAGATCATACAGAGCCACACATACAAACACCGGGCGAAGGAGTTCAGGGATGTATTATTCACGTTCTTTTCCTGAAGAAATAATGCTTCGCCCAAGATTACGGCATACTATCACATGCTGCTCAAGGCATGCATGAACCGGCTGGCATACCATCTATGTATGTTATACACTCAAGCAACTCACCATCTTCATGGAAGGTTCGAGCATCACCATTTAACTTCCCATTTTCATAAGGCCACATGTCTCTTATTGCGCCATCTTCATAGTACGCTTGATACATACCTTCTTTTTTACCATTTACATAAGGCATTTCAGCAGCCAATCTGCCGCTTTCATAATACCATCTTTCTGGTCCAACAATGAAATAAAAACCGGTCCCATATGGTATTTCATGTTTTACATGGCCGCTTTCATAATATTCTCTATACATGCCTATTGGCACCTCGTCAACATAAGGTGTTTCGGTCTTCAGTTGCCCGCTTTCATAGTACTCCCTTTGCATGCCGTTCTTCTTGTCATCGACATAGGGTGTCTCATATCGCAGATGACCGGTTTCATAGTACTCCTTCATAATGCCATTGTAATTGGAATCTTCAAAGAGCGTTTCATATTTTAGATATCCATTATCATGATAGGTGCACGTTACTAAATCTGGTTCTCCACTGGGATCTGTAATGCGTGTCACACATCCTGCTGGTCCTGTTGTGGGACACCATTGCGGAGCAGGCCACCCGGGCCAGGACGGTGACGAATTGATGGTAATCACGCATGTTGCCGTCACTTCGTTGGTGGTGGTTGCCGTTATGGTGGATGTTCCGCCCGGTGGTGCTGAAGCGGGGGCTGTATAAACAACGGATGCGACGCCGCTCGCATTGGTTTCAGCGCTGCCCGCCGAAAGGCTGCCACTGTCGGTTGTAAAGTTGACGGTCTCGCCCTCAACGGGATTTCCTACGTCATCGGTGACGGTTGCCGTGATAGTGCTGGTACTTGTACCGTCTGCGTCCAGTGCGTTAGGCGATGCAGAGAGGCTCATGGCCGCCGCGATGGACTCAATCAAAATATCCAGTTTGATCTGTTTTGTATTGGTATAGGGTTCAGAAAAATTCGAATTGGTAACCATAACCAAAAGATTATATCCGGTATCGGTCAATGAACGAAGATCCTTGTGGGTTAGCATTTTTGTGGTTGAATGAGAGATGTATTCAATCCGAGCACCGTAGTTCTCGACTTTAAACAGGGTAATATCACAATTATCCTGGTCAATTGCAAAACTGATGGCCTTTGCAGGGCTGATATCCGGGTAATTCAGCCCGATTATGAACAGTTTTGCAGAAAGATCCGGATAGATCTCAGTAAATGCTTTTGAACGGTCAGCATCTGACATGATCCTGAAAGGCGCTGTAATAATCTCTATAAATCCTGCTTTTGGCACATTGTATATATTCCCTTGGACATACTTCCTCAAGAAAAGCTCCCATCTCAAAGGCAGGTTGTAGTTAATTGTAAGGTTTATTGCCTGGACAGGGTGTTGTTGATTTAATATCTCGAGATAAATATCACGAACAATGGATTCACCATATTCGGATACGAGATATTTGACAAATGCGGACATGCCATAGCCGTGCTCGCCTGCATCCTTTATATTTCCTGCAGTTCCAGCCTCCACACCTCTGAATGGTGCCATTTCGCACTCTGAACGTATGGGGGAGACATAATTAGGGGTGTCGGTGAATTTCTCCTCCGCCCATACTGCAGTTGCCTCATTTAACCAGTGGAGGGATATGCTGAATGCATTATCGTGATTTCTTGAAAAGTTGTTTCGAGAGTCATAGAGATACTGGATAAAATGAAAGAATTCATGGCCTGCGGTAGTACGAAGCTGAGGCAGACTGCCAAGCTTGTTCTGGTTGAATTGCAGTGTTGACGAGTTATTGCCCCACACGGATTTACAGAAGAACCCATAGGTATCAGAGGCCATGTTCATGACCGTTGCCGTAATCGGCCAACTGGTCCTGCCCCCGTAGCTGAAACCCATGTTCTCGTAAGTAGTATATGCCTCTTCAAGGTATTGAAACAGGGGATCCAGATCGGTCCTGCTTACAAAATACGTTGGATATCTAATTAAAAAATGTCCCTGATCGCCATTAGTTCTCAGGTTATCATCGGTTCTATAGGTAGCCCAGCCGGTAATTCCGAAAAAGTCCAGGAATCTGGTAGAAACAGTACCTTCTGACCGAACCGGAGGAACCTCTTCCCTAAAAGATTGGATATCCGTGGCAGCCATTTCCGTTACAGCGGTTAAAATACCTGAATCCGGGGCTGCAGGGAACAGGTGGTATGCCATAGTGGGGACAGGTTGGCTTGAAGTAAGGACCTCTTCGCCCACTACAATGTAACTTTCGTCAGTCAATGTTCCGGTGTATCTCAAATCCAGCAAAAGCGTCTCAGGAAATTCATCCGGGATGCCGGTCACTCTGAAGGTATCAGTGCATATATCCGGGCCAAAAGAATCACTGTTATTTATTTTGTAAAGTTTCAGTTCAACCGGGGCGGTAAGGACTCCCGGTGGAATCGTTAAAGAAAAATCATCAAAAGCCAGCGTTCCTCCCTGGTCATCAATGGTTTTGGCAGTCAGGAATTCTGCAGTAGCCGTTTCAAAAGTAGCAGCAGGCAGTGCATCGAGCATCATGCCATTAGAAGAGGCGTTGAGCTGAAAACCGACAACCTCCCTGTCCGATGCATAGGTTACATACGTGGCATTACTGATGTCATCTCCGCTAAATATGACTTCCGCTATAGCTACTACTTTCTCATGAGCATTCAGATTGATCCCCTTGGTGGCTATCACGGATCCACTGTCGTCATATGCGGTCAATGCAACGGCCGCCGGACTATCTTCAATGTTTACAAAGGCAATCCCCGTCCAGCCGTCCTTTTCCAGCTTGGCAAAGGCACCTTCTCTCCCGCTGATCCCTACTCCGGTATACCCTGCCAGCTGTTTTCCGTTCTGAGTGGCAAACAGCTCAAAGCCCGTCACAGGGCTGGTCGCATCGATCTGCAGCCAGGCCGTATCAACAGGCAGATCAAGGCCCGCAACCGTCCCGATATATTTCCCCTTACCGCTGATCGCAAGAACCTTGGGGGTCAAGGAAGTTCCCTCCTTGCTATAGGGAGTTATGGTTATGGTGGTATCTGATACCGACGGGTTATAGGCCACGATACCGGTCCACCAGGTGGTACTGCTGGCAATGTGAGGATAGTATATGGTAGAGGTGGTAGCATCTTTCAACAGGATGCCGCTCAGCTGCCTGGCCTTGCCCATACTGCTGAACAGTTCCAATCCGACAACTCCGCTGCCTCCCTTGATGACGGCAGAACCGATACCCGGCTGTGCCTGTCCGGCAAACAGGCTTCTTATCGTGAAGGCGCTGTGTGCATAAGCCGCCAACTCTTTTGTCTTGATCGCCCCATTGTTGAATTCAATGGTTAATGTCTTCGGCGATGAGGTCGTGTTGAGGAGGCTTACGCCGGTCCACCATGCATTACTCGAGGCTATGTGAGAGACATATATATCACCGGTGTTGACCTTGGAGGTGGCCGGAATCGCGACACGATACTCTCCCCCCGTGTAGAACTTCGTGTACCCCACAACAGTATCCACATCCGACTCAAATACCACGTAGCCGATATTGGCCGGATCGGCAAATTCATACCCCACCGTAATCTCCCTCCGGCTATGAGGGGCAAGCGTTACCGCTATGTCTTCAGAAACATGGACGCCGGCATTGTTATACGCCTTGAACGTCCCGTTCACGGCCTCGCCGTTACTGGTGTTGATGACGCAGAGCTCTGTCTCCCACGTGCCATCACTGTCAACATGGGGGAAGTAGAGCGTATCGGAAGAAGGTGTCTCTGCGTTAACAATATAGCCGTATACACCGAAACTCAATACCACTGCGAATACTATTACTGTAGAAACAAGACGCATCATCCTCATGTTCATGCACCTCCCGTGGGGTCCAATATATTATTTTAAAAAGCGATTCCCGGTCTTGTTTTCACATTCCGGGCAGTGCATCGAGCATCATGCCATTAGAAGAGGCGTTGAGCTGAAAACCGACAACCTCCCTGTCTGATGAATAGGTGATATACGTAGCAGCAGTAATGTCATCTCCGGTAAAGATACCATCCGGATTACCTACTATTTTTTCATGCCCATCCAGATCGATCCCCTTTGCGGCTATCACGGTGCCGCTGTCATCATAGGCGGTCAAGGCAACGGTCGCCGGATCGTCCTCGGTATTTACAAAGGCAATCCCGGTCCAGCCGTCTTTCTCCAGCTTGGCAAAGACCCCTTCTTTCCCGCTGATATCGACACCGGTATATCCCGCCATCCGATTCCCGTCCTGGGTGGCAAACAGTTCGAAACCCGTCACCGGGCTCGTCGCATCGATCTGAAGCCAGGCCGTATCAACCGGCAGATCGAGACCGGCAACCGTTCCAATATATTTCGCCTGGCCGTCAATTTCAAGAGACCGGGGGATTAGGGAAATACCCTCTTCGTTGTAGGGGGTTATGGTTATGGTGGTATTTGCAACGGAGGGATTGTAGGCCACGATACCGGTCCACCAAGTGGCATTGCTGGCAACGTGGGGATAATATATGGTCGAGCAGGTCTTATCTTTCAACAGGATACCGCTCAGTTGCCTGGCCTTGCCCATACTGCCGAACAACTCCAATCCAACGACTCCGCTGCCTCCCGTGATAACGGCAGAAGCAATATCCGTCTGAGACAGCCCGTCAAAGATGCTTCTGATCGTGAAGGCGCTATGTTCGTAAGCTGCCAACTCTTTCGTCATAATCGTTCCGTTATCAAACTCTATGGTCAGGGTTTTGGGCGATGAGGTCGTGTTGAGGAGGCTTACGCCGGTCCACCATGCATTACTCGAGGCTATGTGAGAGACATATATATCACCGGTGTTGACCTCGGAGGTGGCCGGAATCGCGACACGATACTGCCCTTCTCTATAGAACTTCGTATATCCCGAAACAGTACCGCGATCCGATTCGAAGATTATATACCCTATACCGGCCGGACCGGTGAATTCATCACCGACGGTGATCTCTCTTCTGCCGTGAGGGGTGAGGGTTACAGCCACATCTTCAGAAACATGAACGCCGGCATTATTATAAGCCTTGAAGGTTCCTGTCAACGACTGAGAATCGCTGGTATTGATGACGCAGAGCTCCGTCTCCCAAACGGTGGTACTGGCAACGTGGGGGAAGTAGAGTTTCGTGGAACTATCAGACGAGTCCCATCCGGCGATCCTGGCCATCATCCACCAGAAAGCCCGTCCTTTCAAGACACAGTTCAATCGCTGGGAATGAGCGCATTCATCGCACCTGCCAGCGACCTGGGCCAGATCACTGCCGGGGTTGGCGGCAATCCATCCATCCGCCCAGTTTGTATCTCTTGATCCATCCCTGTCGCTGTCGTAATCACAATTATCGTCTGCCATACGTTGCATGTAATTAGTGACCCCGTCCGGATCATAGCTTTCGATATCGGCAAAATCGAACAGTATCTTGTTGTTGTCACGGCAATAGGTTCGAATTCGCTCATTCATCCTATGCAGGTTGCCACTCGCTCCTGTGCCGTCCACATGTCCTGTCATATAGATAAAGGTTATGTCGGGATAGTCTCGTTCGAGCTGATTCATGGCATCAAGGTAGTCATCGATTCCTTCCTCCGTATTGTCGCTGACTCCGTCACACCATGACCACATAACCACATTTCGGTCATTATCAGGGTTGTCAAGCATGGTCACCGTTGCGCCGTACCACTCCAGATCACCCGAATGGCCGAGATCGTCCGCATATTCGTTCGCCCAGTAGTCATTCAGAAAGAGACCCGTGTTTGCCCCCCAATCGGAAGATGTGTAATCATATGTCGATCCTTCGATTCCCTTGAAAGCCGATATTCCCGTAACAAGCTGACTGCCGTGGGAGGTATGGGAATATCCGATCCGAAGGTCGCTTTTCGCCTTCTGGACCCATGCGTCGGGTATGTTCGAGATGTCCGTGCAATGATGATTGATAATGAAGCCGCGTCCATAATTCACTTCCTTATTGAACCACTCGGCGTTTTCAGGGGTTATGTACACATGCTCTTGATTTTCAGAGGAAAAATATATTTCATCAAAGGGGGTTTTATCAACAATCCTGCTGTCACCGGCGATATCGTAAAACAGATCGGATGTATCGATGTCGAGGGCGCTGATTATCGGTACAAAGCAATGATCCGGTCGCTGGGTCGAGATGTCACCGTAACCAGGATCGACTTCGGCCAGTTCCCGGTTGGTACTCCGGGTACCGCCGGGGGCATTATCAATAGGCTGTGTTCCGGAGACAATCGTAATACCGGTATCTTCCAGAACTTTCCCCTCAAAGATCATGGTTTCCGGCGAGTCATCAGGAACAGACCAGACATTCCCGGTAATTTCCACGAAGACCTTGATACCCAAGAACTTAACCCACCCGCGATATTCATATTCGATCAACTGGTCTCCCGGATTGAAGGGAAGACCCAGACCGTATCCGCTGCCGTTGGAGATGGCGACCTTTCTCACATTATGGGGATAGCCACCAAGGTCCGCCATCTCATTGGCAAAGACGGTGTGCAAAGGATCACAGGCGGCCCGACCTTCACTAGTCTGCAGGCAGTGATATACGAGCATCTGCCGGGATGCCGGAGCTTTGAGCATGTCAAGCATTTCATCTGCTTCCGCGCTATGGGCTGCGAAAAAAGTGACCCAGTGTTGCAGGCCGAGCGGAACGTTGGCACCTTGATGGGGGGCGTCAAACGATATAAAGGTCCGGGTATTGTGCTCAATCCCGTTTTTCTCCATATACGCCAGCGCGTATCTGACCACAAGGCCGCCCATGGAGGGTCCAACAATTACCAGGGGTGTATCACCGGACTGCTCTTCATGTATCCGCTCGATTAGTCGTGTCAACACAAAGGCATTCCGTTGCATATAGTCCAAGGAATCGTCAAAATCGAGAAAGACCAGGTCAAAGCCCTGGCTTCTCAGGTTTTCAAGCATGCCTTCCTGGTTCATTAATCCATAGAACTCATCCCAACCCCTGGTGTTGAACATATCGAAACCGTCTGTGACAATGACAGGATTCATCAAAACAGTGTGGCCCTCGGCGCGATAGATATACGCCCGTCCCGAGGCTGTCCTTCCCTCATAGGGAATGACACCCTGGATGTCCCAGACTTCATGGGGGTCGGGTGTAGTTAACGATGGCACATCAAGTATAAAACTGCTTTCCAGCGGGTTTTCATCTTCATCAACGGCCATCAAGCTGATAACTTTCTCTCCGGTCGTTGCATAATGGACAGATATCTCCTGGTCAAAGGTCACTTTTTGTGGACCCTGTCCATCATCGAAATCGATCTCGATGGAACGGAGCTGTTGGTCACGGTTGGAAAAATAACAAGCAGAATCAAGGACAAAGGTGACATTACCTCCTCTTCGGGTTGTCGAATCCAGAATGGAGGCAGCAAAGACCTGCTCTTCGTTAAAATCGACTACCGAAGATTGTCTCATTTTCTCATCGGTGTCATCCGTAATACCGTAGGTAGAACTCTCCGGAATTTCCTTCTTTATGGTGTTGTATTTCAAATCAAGAAGGGCAATTGGAAAGACGCCCCTTGAATGGTATTTTTGTTTCGCCCGCGTATCGACGGATTTCACGGTCGGCAGGAAAGGCTGGTTGATCGAACTTTGACGCAATTCAAAGAGAATCTGTTTCCATCGTTTCAAGTCCAGTGGTTTCGACTCCGGCCTTCCGTCAAAGAGATGGATTTCCGAAAGGGGAATAACGGTATCATACAATAAACCGGTAGGAACGTTTTGAGTCTTGATAGAATCATGAAGGGGTCTGCTATTCTGGCTGATTATTTGCTGTTTTTCTCCTGCATCTTCATCTCCTCCCACTGAGGGGACGGCAAGAGATAACAGCAAGAGGATGATACAACTGATACGAACAGATTGAGGGAATAAGCGATCTATTGTTCTCATGACATCTCCGAATCCTGTTTTTTCACCGTTACATTCATAATAATCCTGCTTAAAGTCCTGTCGATGTTTTGAGTTAAGAAGGGGAGAGTATGGAAACCATGTGGGACGAGACGAATTTTATACAAACGAATTTTATACAAACGAATTTTCCAGGGCTCACGCACTTGAGAAACCAAGAACTGTAACCGCCGGGGAGATCATCTTCTTCATCACCTGTTATAATCCGTTTTCCGTCATGGCCGCCTTTCCAGGCAAGCCGACCTGTCCCGAAACAATTGTTAGTTTGTATTCATAAAGGGAAGTCTCATAACGGAGGGACTGAGGTTCAGACACCACTTTCCACCTTCCCAAATCCATTCTTCTCTGGAGGTCATATTAAAGACATACCCCATCTGATTGGTTTGATACTTGACTATGGCAAGGGCTTTTTTACCGGGTTCAATTATCTCGATCTCTTCGATAGAAAACTCCTCCACCTGAAGATTGCATCGTTTGATAAAATTATTTCTGGGAATCGCATCCTTAAAGGCCTTTGCGCATAAGTCGTAGACGGCGCCCCAATCATTTCCAACTTTGGCATCCCATTCCAGTTGCACCTGCTTTTGCACAGTATCCTCGTCCGTATGACCAACGGGAAGATGGGCACAGGAAACAAACAGCAACAACGTATACAGGCATACAATCAACCTTGAAATGTGCATCCTCATTTTTCACCTCTGACCTTGGATTGTCTTTCACGTTCCAATTTAATAAATTCCTCGGGAGACAAATCACGATATTTCTCTATTTCTCTCTCAATGTCCATGCGGTTCTGGGCCGCCTTTTCCTTATATGCTTTTAATGTCGCCTGCTCGATTTCGGCCATTTTCTTGTATATATTTTCTCCGGTGATGGCAAGGATCTCTTCATTTGCTGCTGTTGATTGGTTGATGGGTATCATTTTGGTCTGCTGATCCACGATCCGACCGGCCTCATTCAGAGTCAAGCGGACATATCCGAGGCTACGACCCTTTGAGGCGGCCTGCAGCAACAGTATTTTTTCTCCCCTGGTATGATCCTCTGCCAGGTCCTCCTCATTGCTCCCGCACGAGGCCTCTCTCCTTCCGAGGTCTCCCTCGCCAGTGATGGCCAGATCGATACCATCCACTGTATCAACGATTGAACGCGTAGTTTCAAGACCGCACTGAGAAAGCAGAATGATAATACCCGCCTCCTTTCTAACCGCTGGGATCAGATTCGAAAGAACCTCTCGAGGTGGGAGGATATCAAGCAGATCCCGGGTTTCGGATGCTGTCACACTGTCAAACGCACCTTCGGGGACAATGCCGAGTATTCCCACGTTGATATTTTGTACCTTTACGACAGCGTAGGCACGGCCAAAGGGAGACAGGTCTTTCCTGTAGACAATATTTGAAGTAATCGCCGGGAAGGTAACATTGGCAGAGAGTCCTTTTATAAAACCGGGTCCGAAGAAAAAATCTTCTTTCCCCAGGTTCATGGCGGCATACCCCATCTTCTCCATTGCCTGCATACCGAGCCCTGCACTCATCTTTTTCGTAAGATCACTCTGTTTGCCCGTTGGTAATAGCGAACCGCAATCCACCAATAATACTCCCTTGTCCTCGCTTCGTATCGAGTTCACCACGGTTGCTATTCCGGCAAGACCGCCGGAAGTGCGTCCGCCTCACGAATGTCTCGGTGTAATCTGGCCCAACAGATCACCGGTAAAAAGGATGGTAACCGTCCGGTTCTTCCCGGCATGAGCGGGGGAAAAGGACAGCACCATTGCAAGCAATACCACAAGCATGAGGATCGCTTTTTTCATCATCAAGGTCCTTTCAAATCGGGTCTATTTCAGTAAAAACCGATGGTATCTCCCATGAGCAAGAATCCATTGCATGAACCGAACAGATAAATACCGTTTAAGGGAAGTCCTTCTGATGATTCGATCTTGAGATATCGCGCCGCTGCGGTAAAATCATCGCCAAACAGATTTCTTACGGTAATAGCCATTCGCTCATTGGCTTCGAGATACCGATTTTTTTGACTCAGAAGGGTTCTTTGCTGGTCGAAGAGTGTAAACGTGATGTCGGTTCCCGCATCGTTGGGGTTCAGAAGACCAATGCCGGTCCACCATGTGCCGGAACAGGCGAGATGTGGAAGGCACAGTTCAGCCGAACCGCCGTCATACAAAGGCATCCCGGCGAGCTGAAGGCCATGTTGCGAGCCGTATGATAAAACTCCGCACAACGGTTGTCTGTCTTCGGATTTGATGCGCACGGAGGCAATCTCTCTCGATGTAACATCTGGGAATAGTTCTGATATCTCAGCTGCAATAATTTGTTTTTCAGCCAATCGCTGCTCAGCACTATCAATCAGGTCTCCTGCAGCATTATAGGCCCGAAGACGGACATTGGAGGGGGCATCACCGGTATTCATGACTGCAATGTCCGTTACCCAGTATCCGCCGGAGGCGACATGGGGAACCACCAGCGAAGTGCTTCCCTTTCCGAGAAGAGGAATTAGACACCTCCCTGCCGATGAGGGGTTATAGAACTTGAGATAGCCGATCAGGCTTTCCCTGCCGCTTTCCGTGAAGGCCCTCAGGGTCTGTGCACCCTCCAGAGCCGGTGTATAGGCGGCATCATATTCGATCTTCTCGCCTGCCGCCAGTGATATGGTATCCGTATCTTGAAGTTCACCGGCCGTATCATACGATTCTAACTGAGCCGTTTCACTTTCACCTCCGACATTGATCAAACCCCAGTATGTTTTCCATCCGGATGACACGGCAAAATAGGGAAAGAATACCTCCTCGCTGGAATTTTCTCGCGGGATCATATTCGATCCCATGAGGAGGGAATTTCCTGAGGCAACGGCCTGAAGACCGCTCATGGGCGAGTCGGAATCGACCAACAGATATCCTTTTGACGCGCAGCTGAGTCCGAATGTATGCGCATGCCCCACGATATGACACACACCTGACGGAATCGACCAGCCGCCCTGTATAGCACCATCGCGATCCATCTGGGAAACAATGGTCTTACCGTCACGACCATCCGGATGTAACAGCGCCAATCCGTTGACCCAGGAACCCGAGGGATCGAGTACAAAGATGCCCTGATAGGCAAGTTCCTCCCGCAGGTACAGATCATAAGCGGGTTCCGCTTTGGTCTGAGCCGCAGGTGCGATTTCTATGGTACATGCTCCTGAAAAATCGACCGGTATGGTCTGTTCTCCGCTGCCGCCCCCCTCTATCTCGGTTTCCCGCAGCAATTGTTGGTCGGGATCATAAGTTCGCAGGATAAGCCTCAAACCCGTTTCCAGTGCATCCACCCGGACGAACAGGGTATTGCCCGGATTCATATCGACCTTGAAGTAATCGCTTTCGGTGATCCAGTTCGAGGTGGAACCTTCCGCCAGTTCCGTACTTAATATCAGAGAATAATGGCCACTCGTCAGCTCCGCGGCTTTCTCAAAAGAGTTATTGCCGTTATAGGCATCGCCGTCCGTGGTTACGATTTTCATCACCTCGTCAAGGTCGAGGCCCGGGTTTCTTCCACCGCTGCCCTCTGTGTAGGGGTACGGTTCCTTCGCATCTTGCGGGTGAGTGGAGATGCTTTCACCTTCCCAGCCGCTGCCCGTGATTTCCTCTCCGTTCAGAATAAAATAATATGAAAAAGTTTTTTGTAATACCTTGGACCCCACATAGTCGGGATCGACCTGATCGGACACGTACCAGATCGTTGTTGTGTAATGCCGTGTATCGGCGTCCTGGGTGTACTGCGTCTCATACTTGTACACCGGGTGATTCCAGACTTCTCCGTCCGTACCCAGGTCCATGATGACAGGGACCTTTTCAGATCCGATATAATCCGTTAATATCTTATGAAACTCCTCTGGTGTGCCGATGGCATATACATCATAAAGCACCCCGTCATAGGCCGCCGTCAGGAGTCCCTTTTTATCCCCCACATCAAAGATCGTGCCCTTGTATATACCCCTGTGGGCAGGTTCCTCTTCGAGGATAGATGCCGCGGACCAAGCAAAACAAAGACCGTACCAGTCCGAGGCATCGGCGTCATAGTACTTGTTCCAGCCGTATTGCGAGGCGGGGCCGCTGTAGGTGCCGCTTGTAACATAATCGTATTTTTCCAGAGGAGCCGGACGCCCGTTATATCCTTCTCCGGTAACAAGTCCCCCTTCGAAAAAGGGCCACCACCAGCCCGACCACGGGAGCCAGTCGGCCTCATACTCCGAGCATTTCGCCGTTGTCGCCTGACCGAAGGAGAGCAGGATGAGTACTATTACAATAAGATATTTGTATCTTCTCATTCCCGCACCAGCCAGTATTTCATGTTTGTATTTTTACCGTACACGGGCCAGGGAAAGGAACTGCCCCACCATTGTGTAAAAACCGTCTCTTGTGTTCCGATACATGTAACCTCGAGCAATCCCTCACCGGGCACCTGTCCCGGCAGTTCATCCACCGTGGATGTTCGGACCTCCTGCCGTATGGTCCGGAGCGCTTTGAGACCGTCTATGTGCCGTGTTACCGTAAAATCGACGGATGATGGGCATATGAGAGGAAAAACAGGCGTATCATAGGGGGTTAGTGTTTGTTCCGTTACAGCCGGAGCTGTCTCTTCGCGGGTGAGGACCCTGACTGACTCTTTACCGTGGCGCAGTTTGGTTATCTCCACACTGGCCAGGGAAAGGTTTTCGACACGGTATAGAAGCCGTGACGATAGGTTCAGCAGTCCGTCTCTATCACGTATCTCCATAATGAGATATTCCGCATCGCCCTTTTTGATGCGATCCATGATCTCGTATTCCCAGAAAACCGGCTGTGACCATTCGTCCTGTTCCGGACTCGTCCGGTAAACAGCCTGCACCGTCCAATGATCGCCAACGTTCCACTCCGGGATGAAGGATTCCGCAGCTCCTGCCGTTCCGCCGAACAGAGTCGAAACGCACAAAAGGAGTGACAGTACAAGAACCAGGATTAAATGTTTTCTCATCATGTTTGTCCCCTGAAAGACCCCCGTACAAAAATGAGCGGGATCGAAAGAAGGATCCCGCTCATTCACGTTACATCACGTGCCGCGACCATTGTATGAATTCGCAACGGTCGATACGGCAACTATTCATTTGTTACTTAAACGAACCTAAATCAAGACCACCGGTGAAATCGGTCGGAAGACCGAATGCCGTCGCATACTGCTCGTAGACCTGGAGCAGCGAAGACCACAGACGCGGCAGGGTACCCAGTCCGAATACCGTGTTTTCAATGTAGCAGTATCCGTCCACGAGGAAGTTGGTCTGGACTTCCAGCCACCACGGACCGGCTGCGGGTGTCCCGTCGAACTCGTCAAGGATGGAACCCAGATCGAAGGCCCAGTTGGTCGTCGTGAAATCGGTCTTTACGTAGGTGAATTTGTCGCCGTTCTTATCGGTCAGGATCAAGGTCGCTTCCATGGCCGCGGGTGCTACTGTAGCCTCCGCCCAGGGCAGCAGTGAACCGATATTATTGATGACGATTCCCGTATTCCAACTCCCACCGTCGGTCACGTAGGGGAAGTACATACCGAACTGACTCGGCAGCGGAATCGCCTCGGAATCACAGCAGACAACCGCTACGTCGATCGTGCACTCGCATACTGAAGTACAGTCGGCGCAGATTCCGCCCGATTCCTGGTTGAGGAGCTCGATCTTAACGGAGATAACATCACCCTTGGTTACCGTCAGGTCGGTGCGGATAGGAGCGATATCGATCTTCCAGTGACTCAGCTTGTTCAGCTCGTCAGCCGCTGTAATCGTGTATCCCTGATCTATGTCGGTTACTATCACGGTAGCCTGGCTGGCCCAGGGAACCGTACAGTCCGGATCGTCCACAAGCACTGCCGGGGAGATTACTACCTTGTCAGAGTAACGTACAAAGGTTCCGTCACCGAAATTTTTGTCCAGTGATCCGGCGCAGGCAAGCGCCTCGGTGGCATACATACCGAACGCTACATTCGCGCTCGCACCGTATGCCCAGTACGCACCGTTTTCGCCGGCTTCGCCGTTGACCAGGATCGTCATCTTGACACCGATCGTCTGACCCTCGACAAAGTCGTTCGGGTCTTCACAGTTACAGATGTTGAAGATCAGGTGGCAGGGCTGGTCCGTATCGGTACCTTCCGTGTCACAATAGCCATATCTGGCATCCCAATCAAAGGCATAGCAGCTTGACTGCTCACCCGGACAGGGGATATTTTCCAGCTCACAGGTCTCTCCATACTTGCCGCCAGTCGGGCAGGTCGTACAGATCGGATCTCCCCATGCGGAAAAGGCGCCGGTGGTGAAACCGAACACCGCTACCATCACGGTAAATACAACAAATAATTTCTTCATTTCTATAATTTCCTCCTCATTCTAAATATATTATTACCAAAAACTTACCTACCTAACCAAAAAAACTTATAACCCTCCCGTATCACCTCCTCTCGTTTTTCACTGACCGTTATAAACAATCATTTTGTGCTCATACTAAAAGGTTCAAGGATTGTCAACCCTTATTCAGCATTCGCCCCTGTTTCTGATACATCATCTTCCTCAGAAAGGGGTTGTACACCGAACTGGATCATCCTGTTTTCCTCTCCAACCTCGATATTAACATCCTCGACCATCTCATACCCGTCCGCTTTTACCGAAATCCGGTAGGCACCGGGGGTAACGGGAAGACCGAAACCGCCCGCCTCGCCGGTGTACAGATTGTATGGGCGTGACGTATCATCACCGCTCAGGTCTTCCACCGAAACGGCAACCTGGCTGATACCCTCACCCGGCGTGTACAGGGTATCCTGGTCCAGATCCGAATAGACAACTCCTTCGATACAGGGAAGATTTTCTGCAATACTCGCGCCAAAATCAGCCACCATAAAAAGCAGGTTATCCCCGCATATACCGCCCAGTTCGCTCGACGTTCCCGTAATGATACCAACGCCAACTTCCTTCAAGGCGGGATTGAGTATGGTTCTCTCTTCCGTGTCGGGCTGTAACTCAGATACAAAGAGCTTCTTGAACATGATGAATACCAGGCGATCCACCTGATCCACCAGGATTTCGGGCTCTTCTAAAGCAGCATCGGACCCCATGCACTGAAGTCCCATAATTTCTCCCATTGCCGTCGGATCATACCCTGTTTCCCGAATACGGTCCTCATAGGTTCGTCCGTCCGGAGAATCGTGCAGATAATAACCGTTTTCCAGCATATCCTCTACGTGAGCCCGGGCCGCTTTATAGAGATCGGCATTGAAGGTAAGGGGAGGGAGCCCCGCTTTCAAGGTATCCTGTAATTCGGGAAGATCCGCAAGGATCTGCTCCGGATCCATACCGAGAGAGGTCGCCACATCGAGAGGCCTGAGACGCGCCTGATTGATCAGTTGAATAAGATGCATCCCCGCCCTGTCCAGACTCCGGCCGAAATCACAGGTGACGATATAGGCATTAAAGGTGTATCCTCCCAGGTTCAATGTGCCCGCACCCAGAGCTATTCCCACATGGGTAAGATCCGGATCAAGGATAGTCCATTGCTCTCCAGCCGTCGGATCAAGCTGGTCTCGGAACATACGCTCAAACATGGTTCTTGCCGACTCGGCAGGATCAATAAAATTCGAGAATCCCGATAATCCTAAAGATTCACTACTCGCCACAGCGATATACCCTGTTTCTCGAATCCGATCCCCATAGGTACGGCCGTCCAAGGAATCATATCCGTAGTAACCCTCTTCGAGCATTTCCTCCGTATGGACCCTGGCCGCTTCGTAGAGGTTCTTATCGGCCGTAAGTGAGGGAAGTCCCTCAGTGATAATATCGCGCCTCTCGGGAAAGTCCAGGACTATCCGGTTTGGATCCATCCCCATGGAGGCCGCAACTGCCAGTGGATTTTCCCGTGCCGCGTTGATCATATCAAGAAAGGCGGTTTCATATTCCGATGGGCCGATATCTTCCGCCCACACGCTCGGAGCGAACCACAGCACCAGAATTATTACCGCTATTATATGGATTCCTTTTACTTTCATGACTTCAAAAATAAGCAAGAGCTATGCCACTCTTCCGAAATTGGCACGAAGGTTTCGAGACAATGCATTGCCCCCGTCGGATACCGATAATTTATATCTCTTTCATATATATCTGACAATTTTTAGAGGGCTCTACTATCCCTCGGCAACATCCCGAGTTATGGGAATGGTCAAAGATGATCAGGATTGGTCAAATACAACCAGGAGTAGCTTACTCTCGACACTAATCCCCGCCTATCGCACTGTGATTTCTGAGCAGAGATTGGTAGTATGGGGTTCCTCTAATATTTTCCAGATCCGCATCAGAGGCAAGGAATTCCCATTTATCGAACCCCTCTTCAACAGCTCTTTTAAGCCAGGTAATGGATTCTTCCCTCTTGTTCTGACGTGCGTAGGCGCAGGCAATATTATAGCAAACAGGGGCGGAATCATCGGGGTGCAGTCTGACCGCTTCAGATAGGTGAAGGATCGCCTCGTCGAGGCGCCCTTTGATCGCAAGCAGGTTTCCGAGATCATAGTGGGTCTTTGCATTGTCTGGACCGATGCGTACCGCCTCGGATAGGTGGTAAATCGCGCCGTCCGGATCACCTTTGAGCGCCAGAGCAGTCCCCAAATTGTAATGAGCGTCCGTATAGTCGGGCCTGATTTCGATTGCCTCTGAAAAACTTCGGGCCGCCCCCGTAAGATCGCCTCTTATCATGAGAATGCTCCCGAGATTGTTGAGCGCCATCTCATTCCGGGGTTCCAGCCGGACGGCCTCGCGCAGATGTCCGAGAGCGCCGTCCAGATCGCCCATACGGGACAAGATCACACCCAGATTGGTATGAGCCTTAACGTTGCCGGAATCTATCTCCAACACCCTCGAATAGTGTCGTGCAGCACCTTTAAGATCTCCGCACTCTTCCAAAATCTTGCCCAGATTATAGTGAGCGTCCTCATAGTCGGGATCGATGTCCAGCGTTTTCCGATAATAGGAGACGGCCTTGTCGGTATCGCCTTTCTTTCCCAGTATAACCCCCATGTTATTGTTTGCCTTGGCGCTGTCGGGCTTGCGTTTCAGTACACGACTATAGCATTTCAGGGCCTCGTCGTAACGTTCCTCTGAGACAAGGGCATTACCGAGATTCATGCATGCCCTGATGTTGTGAGGAGATTTTGCCACAACATCGGTCCACAGTGTCACCTTGTCCTGCCACACACCGTTCCTCAGATATGTAGCCACTCCCAGCAATATGATAATCGCGATACAGACAAGAACGGCGTACGTACGTCTCTTCGGCAGAAGCCGGAAGGGCAGCCAGGCGGCAAAAAGGGCGAACCCGAAGAGAGGAAGGTAGAGCCTGTGTTCAAAGAGTGCATCGCTGATGGGTATGATGCTGGATTCTACTGAGAGAGTGATGAAGAACCAGAAAATAGAGATCGTGACAACGGGATATCTCTTCCTCACCCATACCGCCAGTATGGCAAGTCCAGCCAGGAAGATGAAGGCGATCGGCGTAAGACCGTCAAAGAAACCCTCCTTGAAGGGGTACAGGTAATCCATGTTCTGCCCAACGGGGAAAAAGAGGAGCCTAACATATATGATCAAAACGGTGAACTGGGTGCACAGATAACTCCATCTACTTACCAGTTCTGTTTCACGCGCCCGTTCAGCTACATCCTCCAGCACATTTCCTACCTCCCCTCCCCTGAATATACCCATGGCGAACAGGATAAACACCGCAAACAGAATGAAGACGGGAATAACCCACAGGAATTTTCGTGCACGGTTCCTCCAGGTACCGCCGAAGCAGATCCACTCAATTAAAATGATGGCACCGGGTAAACTGGCCGCGTTCTGTTTGCTCATAAAGGCCAGCAGACCGCAGATAATGGAGAGGGCATAAAAGGCTAACGGTGAGTGCTTTGTGGCACTTCGAACCGTGGCATTCGACCTTTGACTCACCACCCTTCCCTGAAGATAGAACCACACCGAACTCATGTAGAAGAAGGCCGCCAGGGAAGCGTAGCGCTGTACTATATAGGTGACTGCCTGAGTCTGTATCGGATGGACAACGAAAATGAGGGCCGTGAAGAGCGATATCGCAGGAATTGCGGATTGGAGATCGAAGATCGGTCGTTGCGGTGCCGAATTCGCTACCTCTTTCTGGTTGCCTTTCCCTCTTCCTCTCTGATCCTGAAGCTTTGCAATGGGTGATTCCCCATCTGCACCGGGAGGCCGCATAAGCAGCCTCAGAATCGTACGTGCAAGGAAGTACACAATAAAACCGTTTACGATATGTATCAGGATATTGACCAGGTGATACCCGAAGAGGTCGAGTGTACCGAATCGATAATTGAGGGCAAAGGTGAAATCGACAACAGCTCGAGGTTTTAAAAATCTCTCCCAAGATGAAAAGGTTGACAGATCCCTGATTCCGGCATTCTCTACGATACTGGTATTGTCGTCGAATACGAAGGGAGACTCGAAGGTGTTGCTGTAAACAAGAAGGGCCGCAAGGGCTATGATCATCAAACCAGACCACGGCGACACAAGGATCTTTTCCAACTTTGAGCCGTTCATAATTGCCGTCCGTCCTTCAGGAGAGGCATCGTATTCAGGACATGAAACCGAAGATCGATTTCCGGTTGTGCGCACATTGAAACCTTTTGTATCGGTTGAGGCTTCTGTTCTTGAGATCGGGGAACAGGGTATCGGGAAGCGGCAAATCCGGGGTTGTAGGAAGACAATCTCCCCGAATTTTACAAGGCAGGGCCGTTACAGCCCTGCCTTGCGGTGATTTTTACCTGCGGTATTACATACCTTGCAGTGCATCGAGCATCATCTCATCGGATGAACTGTTCAGCTGGAAACCAACAACCTCCCTATCAGATGCATAGGTGATATAGGTGGCGCCGCCGATATCGTGGGTAAACAGATCTTGTGCCTGGTCCACCATCTTCGCATGACCCTCAAGACCGACTGTTTCCGTAGCTATCTCCGTTCCACTGTCGTCATATGCGGTCAGAGTGACGGTCGTTGGATCGCTCTCCAGATTGACGAAGGCAATCCCCGTCCAGCCGTCTCGCTCCAGTTTGGCAAAGACACCCTTGGTACCGCTGATGCCGACTCCGGTATATCCCGCCAGTTGCATATTGTTTCGGGTTCCGAACAGCTCAAAGCCGGTTATGGGACTTTCCGCATCGATCTGCATCCAGGCCGCATCAACCGGCAGATCGAGTGCGTCAGCTGTTCCGATATATTTCTCCCGACCACCAATATCAACAGACTGAGGAGTCAGAGGAACACCGTCAGCACAGTAGGGGGTTATCGTTATGGTGGTATCCGATACTGACGGGTTATAGGCCACAATACCGGTCCACCAGTAGCTGCCGTTGGCAATATGAGGATAATATATGGTGGAACTGGTATGATCCGTCAACAGGACGCCGCTCAGTTGCCTGGTGTCGTCGATACTGCTGAACAGTTCCAGGCCGACCACGCCGTTGGCACCCGTAATGACAGCGGAACCGATATCCGGTTGGGGATCACCGCCGAAGATATCCCTGATCTTGAAGGTGGTGTGCCCGTTAGCATACAGTCTTCTCGTCGTCGTCGCCCCGTTGTCGAATTCAATGGTCACGTCCTGTTCCGATTGGGTCGTGTTGATGAGACTTACCTCCGTCAGCCACATATCGCTCGAGGCGATATGTGAGATGTATATGTCGCCGGTATTGATCTCCGAGACGGCGGGAACGGCCACACGGTACTCTCCCCGTCCTTCCGGGGAGAAGGATGAGAACTTTGCATACCCCTCCACGGTATCCAGATCCGATTCGAATACGATATAGCCGATAAGATTTGGTTTGGTAAATTCATTACCTACCGTTACTTCTCTCCTCCCATGAGGATCCAAGGTGACTGATATGGGATCTATCTTGGTAATGAGGTAACCCGCGTTGTTGTACGCCCTGAAGACCCCGTTCAGCGTCTCGCTGTCGCTCGTATTGATGACGCAGATCTCCGTCTCCCAGGTGTATTCCTGTCCTGTATCATCACTGGTCGAGACGATATGGGGAAAATACAGGGTGTGTGCCGATGATCCCAGGGATGAGGTAAAGGTTCTGTCCCTCCCGTACGTTGTCCCTGCGATGTTTGTGGCGGCAAGCCGGTAATGGTAGACCGTGTTCGGTTCAAGGTCGTTTATGACGGCACTGACGGACACGGCGCTTGTCCCGGAACCCAAGCTCGTTGTTGCGGTTGACGACCCGTACTCCGCGCTTGTCCCATACTCGAAATGACTGGTTGTATAGAAACCATTGGGATTGACGGTACCGTTCAAGGTAGCCGCCTCACCTGTTTCGGATGTGGCTCCACCGGTCGCTACCGCGGGAGCGACTGCCTGGCCTCCCCCTGGATTGGTGCTGTACCGTACATAAAAATTTTCATACCTGCCGGCAGCTTCCATCCCCGGGTATTGAAGGCCGATTTTGCCGGTGGCATTTTCAATACCTGCAACCATGGCATCATAAATACTACCATCTCCGTAAGAGGTTACACCGCTATAGTTGACCTGGATATCATTTGACCCTTCGTACAACACATATTGGTATGTATTGCCTTCATCGTCTCTGTGATACAGATAGGGCACATTCGAAAACTGGACTACAAATTCTCTGTTTGGCGAACTCCCCCGGAGTTCGTAGCGTACGCTGGCCTGTCAAGCGCCCGGATGGAGATATGCCCACATCCCGGCTATGAAGTTAGCCGTCTTATTGGTACTCGCCGTTGGGATCGGTTCCACGCTACATGATGCCAGCCGGGGTCCGTCGTTAAAGGTGAGATAGCCATATTTGGAGATGTAAAGCTGGGTATACTCGTTTCCGTAGAAGGTAAAGGTGAACCCTATATCGATCGGATGAGATAAGATAGCCTCTTCTCCGCCTTCTTTGGCCACAGATTGAAATTCAGGTACTACCACACTGGTTTTGCTATTGAGTATACTTTCCCATACAAAGGGGATCACGCCCTCTTCATGGCTGTCATAATATACATACCCGCCGGCATCAGGCCCGTCCGTTAAGGCCATCAAGGCAGGTGGTACAAGCGTCGAAAAAACGATCATTCCGATCAACAGGATCAAACTTCTTTTGAACATATGGTACTTCTCCTCAACATCTCATTTGTAACAACTGCCCTTTTCACTGTCCGGTGACAGTGAGTCTCACCCGCGGCAGAAGTGTAGAAGAACTCCCCTTGCGAGTCAAGGGGAAAGGTATAGGATTCAAATCTCAGATACAAACTGTTTGCTTCCCTCTTTTACCTCCTTTTTTAAGAACGCTACGCATTAGCACCTTACCGTTGATTTTAACGCATTATGCGTCAATATCACATCTAAAGCATCACGTGCTCTATACTGATCTTTGGATACACCATAGTTTCTATGGTAACGGATTGTCTTGCTCAGGAATCCAAGAATCCGTGACAGCGCACCCTAATACATTTGTTGCCGTTGATACCGATCCATTCGACAATATTACCGGTTTGGCTATTGCCGCATCCGGAGAACACGCATTCATCGTACCGCAAATATACTTAATATTATTAGCATATTAAATAAGCAATATCACGTACAACCCGTGAAATCTATCACACAGCAACTCATTCTATGCACGAAAATTAAGCAAATAGCATGCCAGACATAAATAACTCTCAAGGAGCGCCGAACAATATTTTCACAACTTCACGAACAATCGAGCAGAACTAAGAATTATTCTTATCGAATGTCTTTCTACCCAAAATACCGAGAACGGAACGGAGTGCCTCTTTGTCCTGTTTGTTAAAGCCTTTCAGGATAAAAAGGACAATGGCATACCAGACGCATCCCGTTATCACGATGCACCAAACTGGCAGAAATTGTATTGTTTCAACAAGAGCACCCATAATCACGGCGGCGAGAGCCGGCCTCCATACCAGAAGCAAGGGGTTGAACCTCAAAAAATATCTCCCGATGCAGCTATAGACCAGCGCGAAGATGGCCAGTTCACAGATCAGGGTCGCAGCGGCGGCGCCGATATGATGGTAACTCGGGATGAGAAGTAGGTTCAATATTATATTAAAAAGCACCGTCACGCCGATAATAACGGTATAATGCTTCTGTCTGTCAATCATGTTCAGCAGGTGTCCCCCCAGGTAGTTGAGAAAGACAAAGACTTCCGCCCAGATCAATATCCGCAAGGCAGGCGTCGCATTCTCAAAACCTTCTCCGAAGACAAACAGTATCAACCTCGGGGCAAGCAGAAACATCCCGACACCTATGGGAAGGGCCAGCATGGCGAGGTACCTGAACGACCGCGTGAAGATGTCGGTAAGGACCTCTGTGTTTTCTCTCGAATACTGAGCCATGGGAGGCAGGATCGCCAATACCAGCAGGTAGGGGATATAATGGATAACGTCAATCAAGCGATAGGCCGCATTGTACCATCCCGTCACCTGATCACCGATCATCAATGAGAGCATAACGGTGTCAATCCTGTGATATATATAGAGAAATGAGATACTGAGAGCAAAGGGAACTGATCGGACAAAGAGTCTCTTCCACAACCCAAAGTCGAATCCAAACCTGGGAATAAAATACCTTCTTGCAAAGAAGAAGTACAAAAACTGTCTGACCAGATTGGAAATGAGGAGTGCCAAAACCAGGTACAGAAGCGATCTGGTTACATAGAGGAGTACCACGCCGGCAAAGAGTGCCGTCGCCCGTTCTATGACGTCAATCAACGCCGTCAGGTCCATTCTTTCATTAGCGTTAAGGATGGTTCCAAAGACCGATCCTACGGTACCAATACCGTAAATTACCGCCACGATCATGAAACTCTTGATAATCAGAACATCATCCCTGATAGACGCAAGAAGAAGAAACGAGACAACGACCGAAACAACCGCAAGTATCGCTTTCATTGACAGGAGGTTAGTTCCGTATCGGGTAGTAATATCCTTGTTCGCCGGTACATCCTTGGTGATGAGATATTCCATACCGGGATTGCACAGAATCGTTATAAGATATCCAAAGGCAAAGAGGAATGAATACTGTCCGACCCCCACATCACCCAGAGTTCTCGCTATACAGACCATAAGGAGGAAGGAAAAGACATACCCCACCGCAGTCCCAGCGAATAGTGCAAGGGTGTTTTTGATTATCCTATCCTTCGTCATCATTGCCATTTCGGATTATTTATAACTCCAGGAAAAACCATTCTGTACCTGATTATCGGAATGATTTCTTGAGACGCATCAGTTTCTTTATCGTTTGTACGGACACGGGTTCTCTCTGCATAAGCAGACGAGGGAGCCTCACCATTCCGGCAATGGAACCTTTCAGCGTAAATCGAAGGGCGTGCTTCTCGGCACCGGTCACATTCCAGACAAAGATTTTCCAGAGACATGCCAGAGGCATGATCGCCAGAGGGTACCTCCTGATTACGGTGAAGATCTCATTCCGGCATCCATAAAACATGTACAGCTTTTCGTCTCTGTTGATCAACGCCCTTTCGTGATATATTACTGCCTTGTTGTACAAAAGGACTGAGTACCCCGCCTCGACAATCCGCAGGGTCATATCGGTCGATTCGGCCTGCCGGAAGAAATCGTGAGGGAAATACCCTACTTTATCAATAACCTCTCGTTTCACTGCAAACCCTCCTTCAGGAAAGAAAAAGGTGTGGCCTTCTTTCAGATCGGGATCGCTTCCCGACTCAATAACCCGGCAGGCAATGACTCCCAGACTCTCATCCGTTAAAAGTCGCTCAACACAGAACGCCAAGGTGGTCGGCAGTATTCGGGCATCATCATCCAGAGAGAACAGTATATCTCCCCGGCAACTTGCCAGAGCTATATTTCTTCCCTCCACGGCACCGAGATTTCTGTTGAGCCGTATGACACGTACTTCCGGATAGGTTGTCCGAACGGCTTTTACGGTTCCGTCGTTAGAAGCGGAATCCACGACAACGACTTCAATGGGACGATAGGGTTGTCGCAGCACGGAATCAATCGCTTTGAGGACATACCGGCGGCGATTCCATGTGAGGATGGCTACACTGACAAGCGGATTTGCTGCTTCATGCATCATAATTATGAACTGACCGTTTCTCCCTTCAAACATTTTTATGGGGTCATTACCTGCAAGGTTGCATATACTATGGCCCCCAGATGTTTTTCAATGGTATCGGATAGTGTACCTCAGGGAGTAACCCAAACAGGCCGTACGCCGTTTTGATATCACTATCGTTTAACGGTATTGTAGCCCGCTCTTTTCAAACCGTCGGCGATCTTCGGCAACAACATGGGAGTGTTACAGTATCGCGACACCCCGGTGTATATAACCGTCGAAGTTGGTGGTCTCTGGAAAGCACTTCTCTTCAGTAACGGGTTTCAGTTCCTCTTTCGACAGCACCAGGAGAAGACGATTCCTCCTATCCAAAGCAGGCGCAACTTTATCCATCGCAACAAACGCCTGGCGCTCATGACGACGCCGTTCGGTACCGGGTTGTTGAACACCGGCGAATCCTTCCAGGGAGTATGGAGGAGGTACCGTTCAAACAGATCCCCCCACGGGCATAAGCTGTATGCCCCTCCCGGCTTCTCTCCGGTTGTAAAGTGGACGATTGCCGGATCGGAAAGGGCCGAACGGGTGTCTGTTCGTTTCTTTAAATTCCTTATCACTCCGGGCCAATACATGGGTGTCTGAACGTTCCATTTGGGATGGAGGCGAACAAAATCTCCCAAGAGACAGGCATTCAGACCATCCTGATCGCAGTATCGTGCCCTGTCGGCATTCTTCTCCAACCAAGACATGCACCGTCGAAAGAGGTCTTCGCGTTGCATCCTTTCAAGATTGAGGAGCATTACTCCGGAATTGAAATAAGAGAAATCGGTATCGCCATGCAAGCGGCGCTTATGCGTACAAGATGAAAAAGGAAGATAATCGATAAGGTCGGGTACCGCTGCCAGGCAGGCATTCGATACGTCATAGGCCAAGAGTTCGGCCAGAGAACGACGCACGATCACATCGCAATCCAGGTAGATCACCGTATCCAGGGTCGATAAGATTTCCGGAAGAAGGAGACGATAAAACATTTCAGCGGCACATCCCTTCTTGAGACGGAATCCTTCAAGCAGTTCAAGATTCGGCTCAAAGAAACACAGCGAAAAATCCTTTATCCGTTTCAATGAAGCGATCTTCTCCCGATTTTCCGCGGTGATCCCCGAGGTGACGATATATATATGCAGCTTTTCATCGATCCCTGCGTTGAGCAGGATGGATGCAAGAGAAACCCCGAGATAGGGGGCGTAACCGTTATCTGCACAATATGCAACGTGAATTTCCTTCATAACCCCATCGATACGACCCTCATGGTATCTCAGATCTCAAATGTCTCAATTCCGAAACGGTTTTGATGCTTATGATTCCACCATAAACGACCGTTCGATCCGTTATGTATCAGCCCCTGAAGAAACTGATTCGCTCTACCAGCGAAGCAATGCTGAACCTTGATATGATTTTTATGCCCCTTTTTTTCATCGCCTCCAGCCTGCTCTCTGACGATACAAGCTGCTCAAGGGCTTCAACCAGCGGCTCCGGTTTTCCTCCCTCAACAATGATGCCGTTGTCCTGGATAAGATCTTTGGAACAGCCGCATCTGTCCGAAACAATAACGGCGCAACCGCATGCCATGGCTTCGTTTACAACCAGCCCCCACGGTTCGCTGATTGAGGGCAGAACCAGAATGTCCGAAATACCATATATCATGGGAATCTCGCCAATCCCTCTATGGCCGAGGAAATGGATGTGACTGCTGCTACCTGCCAGTTTTTGTAATCTACGTTCCTCAGGCCCGTAGCCGACGATCAACAATTCAATGTCTTCAAATTTCTCTCGTACACGGAGAAAGGCCTGTATCAACAGATCCACACACTTAATGGCAACCAATCGACCGGAAAAGATAATGACCTTGGAGTTGTCGCTGATACCATATTTCTTCCGTACCATCCGTCTTGTTTGAGGGGAAAGCAGCCCCTGTTTCGAAAAATGCCCCACATCGACGGGATTATAAAAATTCTCGACATTCCTTCTGACTCCCAGAGTCCTCAGATACTCTGCGGCCGCCGTCCCGCCGCTGATAAAACCATCGAAAAACCGCATGATGAATTTGACGTATGGTAATGAAACCGTTCTGATGAAACTGTTCTCATGGATCGTACTGTCGGTCCATAAAACAATTTCCCTGTCATGCCTCTTTGCATAGACGATAGCGGCCAGGGTGGCGAAGCTGTCCCATCCCGCGACAATGATACGATCGGGATTATACCGTCTGATATCCTGATAGATCGTATAGTTTATGTTACATACAAAAGCCGTATTAGCGGAGACGGGGACACCGATATTCTTCAGAAATACCATGTTATAGGAAGAATCGACTACCTTCTCATCCCATTTTCGATACTTTACGGACGAGTTCTGAAAGAAAACGGTCAGTTCCGTGTCTCTGAGATTTTTGGCGATAGCAACAAATCTGGCGTGACTGTAAGGACTCCAGATACCGTGAATAATCAACAGCTTTTTCATAATCTACCCTGCCACCTCATATACTACTCCCGTAGCGGTATCGTGCGATACTCTTCATCAAGAAGCCCTGAAAGAGATGATTCTTTGAACTGCATTCATAACATCCTCAACCGATATCTGATCCATACACCAATGATCCTGATATCGACACCTTCGCTGGTCACAGGGATGGTAGGGACAATCACCCTTCATCAACACGATATTTGTATCGCTCCTATATCCGAATTTTTCCGGCTCTCCCGGTCCAAAGAGTTGAATCATGGGTGTCTTGACGGCAGCAGCAATGTGCATCAAGCCGCTGTCATTTCCGATAAACAGAGATGACCGTTTGATCAGCGCGGCCACCTGGCTCAAGGTTAGCTCCCCTGAGCTGTTGATAATGGTAGGTCCGGCCAGAGAACGAATCGCATCCAGCATGTAACGGTCTTCCCGGCTGCCCAACAGGATTACCGCACAATTGTCGTTTTCAGCTAACAGTGCGGCCACCCGGGCAAATTTTTCCGGTGGCCAAGCTCTCCATCGATACAGGGCAGATGGGGCTATGACGATAACGGAATCTTTATCCTCTATCCCCTTTTCGACCAGATACTCTTCAATATACTGGACATCTTTTACGGGAATGGTCAGTTCCGTTTCTCTATCGGCCACCGCCACTCCAAGGGTTTCCACGAGCCGCAGCGGTTCATCCTTTGCGTGCCCGCATCCTCCGTTTATTGGGTGGGTCAACAAAAAACCTCCCCCCCTCGTATCCTTTGCGAACCTGAAGCTGGCTGCCGACAAGAAGAGAGGGATGATACTGAGCAGATCACCCCTCAGATCGATCCCTATATCATAGCGACCACTTCGTAATGTTTTAATGAAATCGAGTTCTTCATTCAGATTTGTCCTTCTGTTTCCACGGAAAACACTGAACAGAAAATGATCGTGAACTATCAGACGATCATAAAAAGGGATACAGTCGGCAATGCCAGCGGACCACGGGCCTACGACCAGGGTTATCTCGGCCTTTGGAAAACCTTTTCTGATTTCCCGCAGGGCAGCGGTGGAAAGGATCAAATCTCCAAGACCGTCCAGTCGAAAGATAAGAATCCTTCGTATATTTTCCGGATCGTACTTTTCGTATCCACTACGAAACAGCTTTGCCACGGAAAATATGAATCCACCCACCATATCGATGAGAAAGAGCAGAATCCTCACCCTCAATTTCACTGACACATATCTATGGGACAAAAAACTTCTTTTCATACGTAATCGACGATCACACCCTACATACCCGTCTTTGATGTTACCTCTTGATCATTAATTCTTCGCTACTGACAAAAAGGTCTCTACCCGTTACCCGTATCCCCGCATCACGACGCACAAGGGTCCCCGATACAGCTCCGCTCTTTCGATTACATGTTCAACGTTCCCCTGTCCCCCGCAACCGATCTGTTATATATGTACAATCAAAAACTATATGCTGACAACAGAGGCCTGCAATCATGTACAGTCATGCATATTCTTATTTTTTTCTCGCCTCCCAGATAAGGAGAAGCGGCTGCTTCCGTAATTTCGGCACCATCTCTTCGAATTCCTTCTTACTGAAAACAAGTGATCTGATTTTTCGTTTGATATACTGTTCGGTCTTCCTGCTCAGATCGTTGAGATGGTGTTGATCGACATTGCCGACCAGAACGATGTCTATTATTCCGGTATCTTTTCCTTCGGCATAATCATCGATAAGATATGCATCTTCAAGATCACCCAATCTATGGATAACGCTATCCAATATCTGATCAATTCCCGTAACTTTACTGACCATGGATGTAATTTCGGGAAAGAGGGGATGGTTCGTGTTGGCCTTATACAATATGGTACGGCCTTTTTTTTCCGTCTCAAGGAGTGCCGTTTTGGTTAACTGATTGAGCTCTTCCCGTACTGCGTTGGTAGATACATTGAACTCCTTTGCAAGTTCACGCAGATAGGCCTTTGCTTCCGGATTAAGGAAGAAACGGATCAGCAATTTTATTCGGGTCTTCGAAGATATCAAGCCTGAAAATAAGCTATCCATTGCATTCCCTTTAATGAGTAATATTTCTACTCATAACACAATACGAAACCAAGTCAAGGGAAAAGCTTCTTCTTGGTTGTCAGTCTGTGAAGGGATTGTATGGAAAGACTGATTGGGACAGTTGGTATGCACCTTTTCCGGGACAGACCTGCATCCGCTTCCTATTCGGTCACTTTCTTATGACGACACCCTCGTATGGTGCTGCACAAAGAAACCAGTATACCATACTTAAAGTTACGTAGTGTATGTAATGCCTCAGTATCTGATATCCGTCTCCGTTGGTTGCATGCTTCTTCGCGACAAGGTATGCCTCATGAGCCGATTTTCTATAGTTAGCACCGTTCTTTGAATGTTCGTGCCATCTGAAGTTTGCCAGAAACCTCTCAATATAAAGGGGGGTAAATTTCTTGCCAATCCTCAGCCAGTAGTCATAATCCATCGTGTATTCAAGATCGAGATCGAGTGGCCCCACTTCCTGAAATACCCTTCTCGAAAAGAACACGGCCGGTTGCGATATAAAATCCTTTGACAGCAGACGCCGTAACGAATAACGCCGGCTTTCAAAGATCTTATATCGTGTAATCAGTCTGCGTATCTCTCGATCATTCTCATCGATGTTTCGACAGTTGCCGAAACACCATTCACAGGCATGGTTCTTGAATCTCTCAACCACTTCGGACAGCGCACCCGGTTCATAGGTATCATCCGAATTCAGCCAAGCGAGAATAGTACCGGATGCCATCCTGAATCCCTTGTTTATGGCCTCGGACTGACCCCGGTCCCTTCCGGAAACCAGGGTAAGCCTGTCTTCATATTTTCTCACAATCTCCAGAGTATCGTCGGTGGAACCTCCGTCAACAATGATATACTCCAGTTCAAAATTCCCATGCTGGTTTAGGACACTCAGAATGGTTCTTTCTATGAATTGTCCCTGGTTCAGTGAAGGTGTGATTATTGATATCTTCATATGATTCAGTCTATAGAGCTACATTCTACCCTGTTGCGCCCGCAATGTTTTGCTTTGTAGAGGGCCGTATCGGCCGCTTTGATACAGTCATCCAGCGGTTGATCTGGCCTGAAAGCTGCCACACCTATGCTCAGGGTAATGTGTATGTTTTTCCCGTACGTAACATAGGGCTCATCCGCAATATGGCCCCGTACTTTTTCTGCGGCCATCAAGCCGCCCTCCAGACCGGTATCCGGCAGTAATATGAGGAACTCCTCCCCGCCCCAGCGAGCTACGGTATCCTGACCGCGGATAATGTTCTTGAACCTCGTTGCCGTTTCTATGAGCACACGGTCCCCAACATCATGACCGTATGTATCGTTAATATCTTTAAAATGATCCATGTCCGCAAGGAGGATGACAAAGTTTGTGTTATCTCGCTGGTTGCGGGCTATTTCACGTCCGAGATATCCCATCATGGCCCGCCGATTCAGTATCCCCGTAAGAGGATCGGTCATCGCCGCCTCTTCAAGGGCCTTTTCTGCATGGATACGTTCGGCAATCTCTTTGCTTAACTTACCGTTCGTCTCTTCGAGATCCTGAGTTCTCTGCTGTACCCGTACTTCCAGCTCATCCCGTGCCTTTCTCAGGGCTTCGTAGGCATCAATCTTCTTCTTTTCAGACGATTCCAATTGTGTTGACATGGAGTTAAAGGCTACTATAAGATTATCCAGTTCATCGTTTGTCCGAAATGCCACGTGGTCATCCAACCGGCCTTCGGCAATGAATCTGCATCGGGCAATCAGCAGATTAATCGGAACGGTAAAGCGGGAAGCAAGGTAACGGCTGAACAGAAGAGCAAGGAGAACGGAACATATCAGCGAGATTATACCGGAGAGGCGCAGTTTGCCGAATTTTTCCTGAACTTCCAATGCCCGCATATCAATACCGACCAGGAACTCGCCCATGCCGTTTTTGATGGGTGAATAGCCCGACAGAAAGGCTCCCCACTGATCGGTATAGATAGTATCATCTACGGAAAGACCCGTGAACCCTTGCAGGAGCGTCGGCACGAGATCGGTATATTCCTGTCCCGGCAGTGCCTGATCCTCCGTCTCGTCTGAGTCAATGACAAACAACACCTTTTCACCGATACGGCGCATTATGTACAGGTAGGCAATATCCGGATTCATCCGGCGGAAGTCTCGTAGCTTCTTCAGATTACGCACATATGCAGGACTGGATATATCGGATTCGGCATGGATATCCTTCAATTCCGTTGCATCGATGGTCCGGCTGATGAACGCAGCACTGTACTTCAGCCGATCTTGCAGCCCGGTCAATACGCTCTGCGATGCATTGAAGTAAAAATAGCTTCCGATACTTCCCGACACAAGTAATACCGCAAGGAAGTGACTCAAGAATAATTTTCTTCCTATTGTCATGCGAAATGCCATGAGGTATCAGCCTCCTGTTTAAGAGTTACGATGGAACCTTCTTTACAGAATCTTTTATTCTCTTCACATGGCCGCGACCCAATCCCTTGACCTCACATCCAAGTTGAAAATACCGTTTGATATTCTCGTCGTCGAGGATACCGAAACAATCGATGACAGCCAACGGATTGCCTGCCATTTCAACGATTTCATCGGGCTTCAGTGACATGTATTCATGGTGTCTGACTGCCAGCACCACCGCGTCCGCTCCTTTCAGCGTGCTCGGCAGATCCTGCTGTATACGCAGCCCGGTAAGGTTTTCCTGGTTGCGGAAGAAGCGAGCCCAGGAGTGACCGGGCGCGGGATAGGTGTCCTGTTTCTCAAATTCCCACCAGTGCTTGACATAGGGATCGTGGACGGACACCTCACCCCCCATTTCGGTCAGCTTCCTGACAATAACCTCCGAACCGCTGTAGCGGGTATCTCCCACATCCTCACGATAGGAGGCACCCAGAAGGGCGATCCGGGATGCGGCAACTATCTTACCCATGTTTCTGAGGGCGTCACGAACGAGTTCCGTCACATGGAGTGACCGGGTGTCGTTGATATCAATGGCGAGGGGTGTGATTTTAAATATGTCATCATCAAAGCCCATGAGCGTATGGTAAGACCAGACCCCCAGACCGCCGTCTTTGGGGAGACAGTACCCTCCGATTCCCGGACCGGGAAAGATCATGTTCGAGTGGGTGGGGCGCACCTTGATCGCATTGATTACCTTGATGAGATCCACCCCGTTACGTTCGGCAAAGAGGCTCCATTCATGGAGATAGGCAAGGATAGCAGCTCGGTACGAATTTTCCACGACCTTGCACGTCTCACTTTCAATCGGCCGGTCGAGCACGGTAAGGGGGTATTCGTCCACGTTGAGCACCGCCGATAGGAACGCCACAACACGGTCACGAGCCTTCTGATTAATCCCGCTGCACACACGCCAGAAATCGCGAATAGAGACGACATATTCCCTCCCCGGCATGACCCGTTCGAAGGAATGGGCAAGGAGCGGTTCCTCATCTCCGAGGCCCCTCTTTTCAAAGGCCTTTTTTATTATGGGATAGGCGATGTATTCCGTGGTTCCCGGAGGAACGGTGGTCTCTATCAGGACAAGGCATTCCGGCCGGATTTTCTCACCGATGACTTTCAGCCCCTCTTCCAAGGCGGCGATCTCCGCCCTCCCCTCTCTGACATCTCCAAAGGTTTCCTTGTAATAATCACACTGGACATCGACAACCACGCAATCGGCAAGAGAGAGGGCGTCATAGGTATAGGTAGCCATGAGAGTCTTCTTGTCAAGAACACAACGACTGATAAGCGGGGCAACCTCCGGATCCTCGGCCTCGACCGGAGCGATTCCCCTGTTGATATAGGGAATCTTCCAGTATGAACGTTCCGAAGGTCGCTGGACGCCGATGACGAACTTTGCCGGTTTGCCGGTCGCTTTATCTTCAGAATCTGCAATGACACCGGCCATAACCGCACCGACAAAACCGACGCCCATGACGACGACTATTTCGCGGCCCAGTTCGCGCTGCTGCTTTACGATACGTTTCAGGTGTTCGATTTCTCTTTCATAATCTTCGTATGATGGAAGAGGAAAGGTTTCACCTGAGGGGGCTGTGGAGATCTGATCTCTTTCATCCGTTCGCTTCATTCTCTTGCTTTACTCCTCTCTTCTCTTTCAGCAGGCCGATCTCTTGGGTGAGGGTTTTAACCCGTTCGGTCAGTCCTGATATGGCTATGGAGAAATGTATCAATATCGATATAATGCAGATTATAAGAATAAGAAAGATAGCCGCAGGGGCGTAAGCAATTCCAAGGAAGGATGCGATAACGTCAAGGCTTTTCCGCCATATGGACAAGGCGAGAAAAACGGACCCGAAAACGAGCCACAAGATCGAGAATTCCTCCCGTAGCTTTCTTCTGCTGATGAGAAACAGAACGGAAGCGATAAAGACGATGCTTCCCATGATCGCGATATACTGGATAATATGTATATTGATACCTTCGGCCATCATCGCACTAATCCTTTATCTCTCTCGGACGAATACAACACACCAGCAATGCCAGAAGCACCTTTACCATGTAATAGAGGGATCCGCTTCCCGATATCGAAGAATGCCCTCCTCCTCGCTTACGCATGAGTACGGGCACTTCCCGCAATCTGAATCCGTTTTTACCCAGAATGAGAATCGCTTCCGGCTCCGGGTAATCCATTGGATAGTTACGGGCAAGAAAGCGTATCGCCCTCCGATTGTACGCCCTGAACCCGGAGGTATTATCCGTGATTTTCTGTTTGATCAGAAGTGAGTTGACAATCTCGAAGACCTTTATCCCCAGACGCCTGGAAGGTGATGACCGGTATCCCCCGCCATCACCACAGAATCTCGAACCGATCACAACATCGGCTTCTTCGTTCCTTACCGGGGCGAGTATCTTTTCTATTTCCGAAGCAATATGCTGGCCGTCACCATCGAACTGGAAGGCGATATCGTACCCCTCTCGCTGTGCAAAGATGAATCCGGTCTGTACCGCACCTCCTATGCCGAGATTACAGGGGAGGTTCACCACCCGTGCGAGCCCCGAAGACCGAGCGACCGCACCGGTCCTGTCATTCGAACCGTCGTTGACGACAAGGATATCTATGAGAGAGTTCTCTTTCGTTATCGATTCTATAACGCCCGCGATATTTTCCTCTTCGTTAAATGACGGCACTATGGCAAGTATCTTCACATCACCACCGTC